>Ga0126342_10010853_pt1 | contig 16305 bp, 16 predicted proteins | sample Cyp1metagenome_FD_92528 | JGI IMG/M metagenome (GOLD analysis project Ga0126342, IMG submission 92528) | Coral microbial communities from Lord Howe Island, Old Settlement Bay, Australia - Cyphastrea 1 metagenome | ecosystem: Host-associated > Invertebrates > Cnidaria > Coral ... | reverse complement strand
TCGTTGAGGGCTAAGCGAGTGAGCTGCCCGGGTTTCTTTTGGGCTATCCTCCAGAGCTCGCTGCCCCCCCGGGCTGGGGCCAGCTGAAAACTCGAAGAGTCGCTCTCCTCCTTTGAGCTGGAGGCTGAGCTTGCCCTTCTCCGCCTTTTGGCGTCCTTCTCCTTCTCACTTTTCTTTTTCTTTGCGCCAGCGTCCGCATCACCATGTTTGGCAACCTGCTTGGCCAAGAACTGACCCATGGTCTCACGCCCACGACGGGGGCTGCGGGACCGATCTTGTCCCCGGCCTCTGGCTTTTTCAGGCTCGACAGCCTCAGCCAAACCAGGATCAGCCTCCAAGAGGGCATCTAAGCCACTCCCCAACCGAGGGGCTGTGGCTTTCTTCTCTCGGGCCGCCCCTGCCAAGAGGCCCTCACCCATCTTTATCCCCATGTCTCGGAGATACTCCGTCTCTACCATGGCTAAGGGTGTCAACAGTCGCCATCGATCCACATGGATCAGCTCTCTGTTGTCTCCCCGAGGCTTCCTGACCTTACACCTTGCACCAGCGCAATCACACACATGGTACACCCCATTCTCAAGGCCCATCTGGTGTTCAGCGTACCAGGCATAGTACCCATCTGATGACGGTCCATGAGACCCGGTGAACAAACATTTTTCTTTGTCCTCCCAGTCCCTCAGGGTGACCACAGCCCGTCCCTGACTCCGCCACTGGGCATCATAACATTCATATTCAAGGACCCTCTCTTGTTCGAAGGCCTCATGTGCCGCTTCCTGGGCTCGACCCAAAAGATCGCTGCCCACAAACCAGGCCAGATCTCGGTTAGACCGACCAAGGCTGAGAGCCCTGTGGATCTCCTCCTCTGTCAGGCCCAGGCTGTGGCCCTTCGCCCTTAGGCGGTCCATGGCCAGCGGCCAACAAGCCCGTAGGCTATACTCCTTGAAAAAGGTGCCAAGCTGATGTGCTCTTCCCTCAGGCCTGAGCACTCAGCAGGCTGCCACAAAGACTCACCTGGCAATGCCCTGCCCTGACGGGTCTGGGCCCAGGTGAGCCACACTTCACCTCCTGTGAGCCGAAATGCTGCATCGGGGCCATGAATAGTCGTGTATAAATCTCCCTTTGGGATCAACCATATATGCACGAATCTGTGTATATATATATACATATATATATACACATTGAATATTGATACCTAATAACTTATATCAATATGAATATACATGGCAAAATCAAAATCCATCTGGCTTGGCCTTAGCCTTGACCATCTTACTTGCTTTGGCCAAGGTTTGGGTCAAGACGGGCAACAGCTGCATTCTCCGATTGTTCCCTTTTTCCCAGGATTTGCATATGGATTTTCCAGGTATTTATACAGTTTTTTTCATACACAATATATCACGATATATCCCATCATATCGCCCCAAATCCACGCACCACCGATGAAATTGACCATTTTTGAGTTGTCAGTTCCTGATGTGATCCCCTCCTGTCGAACTCGGAGGTTCGCGGCCATGGGAAGGCCCTCAGCATGCGGCGCAAAAAACCACCACAAAATGAGGGAAGACCATACACAAACTGGGGGTTTACAAGGTGATATGAGCCGTACTGGGCAGGAAATTGTGGAGCCAGCGATTTAGCTGCGATTTAGATGGGATTTATCTCATCAAGGCTCCACATGGTCATTGCATACAGTACCAGCTGGGACATCACAGCTGTGCATCAGAAACCAGCCAACCTCCTGGCAGTGGTTGAAATGGTCGAAACAAGAGGATGACCCATGGGCCATGATAGGCCTTTGGGAACACATAGCTAAGTTGGTGAATATAACTCCAATAACTATGGTTTATGGTATTTATAACTATAGTTACTGCGGCGAATCTAAACCAACTTATATCTTGGGGGCCTCACATTATACATATATTGCAGATACTATATATATATACATATACGGATATACGTGTATATATATATATATTATCTATTATATATGCCCTTGTCTCTATCCCGCAAGGATTCGACTGGGCGGAATCTAATATCATATTGGCTCATGGCTATCCCCGTTTCAGGATGGTTAAGCCATGTCAAACCATTTCAAACATGTTTATTTTTTCCGGTCTGATCAGCAAGTCTCTTTGTTGTTTTTTGCCTGAAGTAACAGTCGATGATGTGTTGCATTACATCTGAATCTGAAACGTCCAACGCCATTCCGCTCCATAAAAATGCTTGTTCACGCAAATAAATGAGTGAGTAGTAGCAATGGGCAACATTATGTATCAAATCCCACAATCATATATCAGCCATTACCCTCTGGTAATGACTAACATAGCTATTGAAAATGGCCCAGTCAAAATAGCTGATTTTCCCATTAATAGCATGGGTGGATTTTCCATAGTTGTGTAAACGTTTACCAGAGGGTATATGGGCCTGAAAATAGGGAACCAATTAACGTTGTTCCCATCGAAATGGTGATATGAAGGGCCTCATTTTCAAACCTGCCATCCTGTGGATTATGTAAGCCACCAAGATCTGCGAAAAAATCCAGTAATCATATCCCATGAACGTATCATTGAACCATCATTTTGTTGCTGCTTCAAAAAAAGCACCGTTACAACTTAAATCTCTATTTTTGATGGTCAAATGGATATACTCCCATAATATCCTCACTACTATTGGATGTAAATTCCCAATTGTTTGTTGGTTAAGTCCCCTAGTCGTAAACAACAACTTAGCAAAGTTGGTTATATCTCCCATGATATCCCAGGAAATAGCCTGGTTAAAATCCCTATGAATGTGGTAAACTCAATAATAAACCCTCCCGAATTGGAGTTCATTGTGGTTTATTGGGTATACCGTCATCTGGGGTGATTCAACAAATTGACCTAAATTGTTGGTTACATACGGATGGTTTATGATTTTCCCTGATTATACCTCCTATATATCCCAGCAAATATCCACATTAATTCTTGGTTTATACCTTCATGTTTCATGTTTTTTCCCAAACTCATTGGTAGATAAATCCATATTTTTTGCTAAAAAATTCTCCGTAAGTCACAATATGAACCATGTTCATCCATTTTCTATGTACCATAAATCCCTTGGTATCGGTAGATAAATCCTCCATCCCTCGCCTCCAGCAGCTGCAGGAACTGCACTTCGCGGCTGTTCTGCAGCGGATCCATCGCCCAAGGGCCTCCACCCAGGGGATGGGGCCAAGGGCAGCACGGGGGGGAACTGAAATCCAGGTTTTCTGATTTGTATGCGATTTAAGAATCGAAAACTGGGACTTAACCGCTATGAATAAGGGAACACATGTGTATACACTATGATTACCATCTGTTAAACTGACAATTTGCTATGGAAAATCAAGAGTATCATCAGGTAAATCAACGCAAATCATTTATTTTCCACAGCGACGTTAGTTTACCGGAGGGTACAAAGTAGTGCAAAAGTAAATAAATGTATATAAATGTAATGTTAATGTTCCATCCTTGGCCGAGGGAAAGTAAATTCATGCAAATTCCATTCCCTTTTCTTGTTTCTAAAAGTCGCTACGGATTTTCAAGTCCTCGCAACCGGGACGGGTCAAATTAGCGTACATGGACCCCCAAAAATGCAGGGTTCATACATCAATAATCAATAGATTGATTTAAGAGGAAAATCTAAAGGGAACTGTGGTGAGCTGTCATTGCCATCAGCGAAGTCCACGGGACGGCATTCTGAAAAACCTTAGAGCCACATCGATGACCTTCAGCTGCTCCCATCGTTGAACGGGGACACTGGCTGATGGCTGTATGGACCCTCAGTCCGACAAAGTAGCATCGAAGACTATCTTGAGGAAGAGCATACTCACTACTTGGTGGCTCATTCCACATGTGGGTTATATCCCAGTTTTAAGTGGATTAACCCTACTTATCCCACTTATAACTCAGATATAACATGATATAACCCACTTACTAAGTGGGCAAACCCCAAAGCTGTGGTAAGAACTGGGCAGAAGATATGATTCTGGCTCTGGTTGAACATGTATTGAGAACCAACCCTGGATGGTTCATTGCAAAAACATTATGGACGGATTCATTATACATTTTAACATACATTCAAGGTTTCTTCGTTTTATTCAGGGCTCCTATTGACCCTCCAACCTTGCAATTGATCCCTCCTAATGTAGATTACAGCCGAGTGGATCACCATGGATCAACCTCCAGTCATTTACGGAAGCTACCTCCAAATCAGAGATCACTGGATTAGTCTGAGAAGTGGCTTCATCCCAGTGAACAAATCCACCCAAACAGCAGATGGGCATGATGGGGTATCCCCATAATTCCATAATTTCCATAATGCCCATCTGCAAGATATCCCCATGATCTCCCATTTCAATAATTTTAAAAACACCTAAAATGCCACCATTTTGCCCACGAAAAATCTGCAGTTTCGGGCGCCATGGCGGCGCCTGCAATCTGCTCAACCCTCGGGGAAGATCGCAGGAAAACCAGGATAGCACCAAGATGCCACCCGCTCAGCAAGATCCTGAGGATAGTCGCAGCATCTTGTAACCTGTAATTATATGTATATGTATATATACATATATATATATATAAACATAAAACATATTTGTAAAATGACATGTGTTTGTTTATATACATGTATAGTTATATAGTTATATATATAGTTATATATACAGTATATAGTTTAGATATATATATATATAGTTATATATATAGTTCCATATATATATATATATTGCATACACATGTATACACACACATCAGCGAGGATTGTGGGTAAAACCATCGCTCTTGGTGCAGGGTCGCAGCTTGCTTTTCTCATTGTCCACAAGTTTGCAGGTTTGATGCGTCGTTTCTGCACGGCCCCATTTCCAATAGGATTTCAAGAAGGACAGAAAAAAGAGATAGATGTGCGAATCAATGACATATGCTGATCTCGAAATGATATACCAGGTGTCTCACTGGCAGGCTGAGCTGCTCCAACCAGTTTGGTTTGTCTGAAAAAATGGGTATCCCAATTTCAATGGATTGTCATGATGTTCTCTATTTCAGTGCCCATTTAGAGATATACCCGGTTGGAGACAACCATATTTATCCACTGTGTTTCTTAGACTGGCAGCTGTCATGGATCATCTATTCATTGGCCCAGATATGCCCAGATCTTCACACGCAAGGGATATACCATAGGTGAATAATATGAATAATATGGTGTGCCTGAAATAGGGTAACCCTAAAATGATTTTCCTTAGTAAAATAATTACCATATTTTCAAACAGACCTGTATGAGCAAACGAATCCTTATGGTGGTTACAGTGTCCCTGGCTGCGTGGCAGATTTTGGGCTGAGCAGGCTGAACCTAATCTTGAACAGATTTGTCCCACATAGAGAAAAGGAGCTTGGGAAATATTGCCAAATAATTCCTGGAGTGGCTCATGGACACTGTTCCCTATGGAGGTTTCCGAGGTTTCCTGAAATTGGGGTACCCCAAATCTTCCATGCTAAGATTTGCCACCATAAACCAGCCATTTTGGTGTCTGCAGTGATAGTTGTCATTTAGGGAACTCCGATCAGACTCTTGGTAAGGGCTTTTGTCGCGGAGCCCACAGTGTCGCAGTGTCGTTTATGTTGGGGACCGCTCCTATGAGGCAATGCCCAAAACCTATCCTTCACTGTGATTCCCTTCCAAGCTTTGGCTAAATCTTTGGGATTCCCCATGCTGGGCTTGGTTGAAACAATGCTGCGGAAACTACGATAATTAATCTGGTTCAAGATAACAATCCTGCTTGCAGGTTTCAACCGCCCTCAGGAATAGCAGTCATTGCGGATCATCATCCCAAATATGGTCAAGAAATGTCAAGAATAACACATGTTAGAAGCCACCAACCAACCAATCTACCTTTACAGTTTAGTCAATGGGGCACAACGAGAGCCCTGCCAAACCCCCAATCTTGCGGCCAGCAGTCTCATCCACGGACACCGGACTCCTGCGCGAACAGAAATTGTTTTCATTTCTGAATAGAGGTTTTGAATGCCTGATGATATATATATATATATATATAATATATAATATAATATATATAGTATCAAATATAATATATATAATATATATAATATATATAATATATAATATAATATAATTAATATGATATATATATATATATATATATAATATAATAATATATATATATATATAATTAAAATATAATATAATATAATATAATATAATATATTGTAATATATATAATATAATATAACATAATATAATATAATATATGTATATATATATATGATATGTTGGCTGGTCTTACATTTATATACAATGATATACATAGATATGGTATGATTCATTTTTTCGCAAGGCTTTTGCTTTTCCCTGCCTGTGTTTTGCGGGCATGTGCTTCACTGATTTTGGCCGTTGAAAGTTGTGGCTATTTGTGGTTGTCAAAAATGGGTCCAAAAATCACGCCCATCATTCTTTTGGAGGTCGACATTCCAGGAATTGTTAGGATAGAACATTTGGTACACATACATAGTACGCCGTGGTGTTTCCTGCCATTTTCTCTACAATGCTTCTCTGGTTGGTGGTTTCAACCCCATTGAAAAATATGAAAGTCAGTTGGGGTTAGTATTCCCAATATATGGAAAAAATAAAAGCCATGTTCCAAACCACCTCTACATTTCAAGTCCAGCTGCGTTCTCAGTTCATCTCCCAACATCTTGGTACTGCACCACCTCAGCATCAGCAAGACCATGTCATCCGCGTGCTGCCAGGCGTGTCGTAACACGGCTTCAGGAGTCTTGGGGCTTCCTAAGCGGCGCAAGAAACGGCTCTAGAACTTGATGTGGTGGGGTTTGTGGGCTTATGAGATGCGAAACAAGAAAAGGTAGAGTATCTACCAACATGTTGACTTGACGGTAGAAGGGCCCTCAAAAACAATGTACCGCAGTCAACATCCGAGTCTTCCAGAGTCTTCCACCCCACAAATGGAAGAGATTGGAAGTGCTAGTCCCAAGCCGCTTCTACTGGTTGAACCCGCCATTTGTATTGATTAAACATAGCTAAACCATTGCTACACTGATATCTATGAATGATCTTCAACGTCTCCCGCTTGACATTTGATGTGTTGTTTTCGTACTAGCATCATCTAATTGGTTTGTTGTTTTCACCCATTCATACACATCACAAATTACTGTAGTCAATTTGCATCATTGTCCCAGACATGGAAAAAAAACATCAGATCAACCATTGGTTGGTTGGCAAATATTCCTATTATGAGTAAATTGTTTGTTAATTCATAATCCCCAATCAACAAGCCAGTCAGTATATATAGTCCCCTATATTAATCAGGTCAGTTGGGAAGGATTATCCAATATGGAAAATATATAATGCTTGAAACCACCAACCAGTTAATCCATAATCCATCGACATAGGTATTTTGAGTGGCTTAGATGAATCTTAGGACCCACGGACCCACCAACCTCCGCGCCTGCAGCAATGGCTAAGTAGAACAGGGCCGACATCACGGCTCCCAAAAAGCACTCTCCCGGGCGCCACCTGCAGATAGAAATCCGACAAACGTAGCACTGAAAGGCGATTCTAATATCAACCTCCAAACCAATGATGGCTGGAAAATCTGTGGTTTGTAGTTAATTTGCATATCAATCAATATAGTTCATATATGTTCATATTCAAAGAATGGTGATTATCCAACTTAGATTACAAGAGAGCGATTGGAGATGTATATAATGTATCATAATGTGACAAAGCAAGAAGACAAGTACCAATGCCAACAAGATCATTTCAATGTGTTTCTTGCTCCACCAATCTTCAAAACCCTCGGGATCCATTTTGGGCTTTAGCACAATGTACAAAGACGAGGCTGCTGAGAGCTATACAAACGTGACAAAGAATCTTGGAAATTAAGGATGAACAGCAAAGAACATAAAGAACAATCTGGGATTAAACGTGATTGTGTACTTGCTGGTAGAGCCACCCATTCCCAGAGAAACATGCGTGTCCACTATGGAATCATGCTGGCCAGTTTCCCTTGGTATAGCTTACTAAGTACCATATCACTTACCCTTGTGGAGAACATGATTGAAATCATGAGCCAATTCGAAATAAGCACCTCTGTTGGTAAAACCTGCTTGGCTGGAAAACATCCGTCATTTTACCGTATTTTACCCATTGGCCCATTCATCATGAATGATTCCCCACTACATCAACCCCTTCGATAGACCAGTTAGACGCCTGGAAGTTGAATCATAAGACAAATGTAGTATACACACACACGCATTAAACAAAAAAAAAAGGCATCTACACTATCCGGTAATCAAACAAAACGCAATGTTTTTTTTGCATTGGGGTGAAATGGACAAGATCATCTATAAATGGAAGCAACCAACATTTCAAACATCTATAAATGGTAACAACACGGGCAACTGGCAACTATAAATGGAAACAACAGCCACAACAGCCAGTTGCCATGTTTCTATTGCCATGTTGGGTACAGCAACACGTCGAAGTGTCCCACGATTTTCCGAAAATCCAGCCATTGCCGATATGAACTTAGATTATATCACAAGTTGTCCACTATTCAATGGTGAATTCCCTATTTTCCACTGTTAAACCCCGCGCAAATCCGTTTTTTTCATCACAGTTCACAACGTTGCTTGAAACAATTGAAATGACATCTAAATTACATCTTCTTGCCCATTTAATCTATTAAATCTTGTGAATTCCGATAAACCATAAACAATGGGCAGAAAAATCCCAAAATCATGGCCACTGGGTGGGCCATATGTCTCCGCCTCAACCTCTCCGGATCTGGAAGCTCCTGAAAGACGCGAGCATAGATGATGCCCGTTCCTCGGGTGTCACAGGTCGCTTTGGACTTCCCAGACTTCCCACTTTTTGGGGACGAAAACAATCTCAACTTGAGATGTTTTAACATGTTTTAACCATTCACATCCAATGTATAGTCCCCAAATTCTCAACTTCAAACCACTTCTGTTGGTGTCAACAACAACTGGACATCCCCATTTTGTGGGGAAACTCAACTGGTTCACCGAGCATCGCAGATCTGACCAGTCCCGGCCTCGATCGTGGCATCGGAAGATGTCGCGAGGAGCCTGCATCGCGTGCAGCCACGGTGGTGCTATATGATGAGTTTGTGAGGGATCTATGGGGATTGAACCATGAAAAATAGGGATTGAACCATGAAAAATAGGGATTTGACCATGAACAATAGGGATTGAACCATGAAAAATAGGGATTGAACCATGAAAAATAGGGATTGAACCATGAAAAATAGGGATTGAACCATGAAACATAGGGATTGAACCATGAAAAATAGGGATTGAACCATGAAAAATAGGGATTGAACCATGAAAAATAGGGATTGAACCATGAAAAATGAGATTTAACCATGAAAAATGAACACTGATGACCATTATGGTTTAAAGGCGATGGATCTATGTGATACTAAAAATGGAGATCTCACCAATGAATAATGGAAACCTGTTGGATTTAACTATCAAATCGGAGGTTTGTAGGAATTTAACAATCTTAAATTTGGATATAAACCAACACATATGGACTTTTAGATGGACTTATCTGGGATTTAACCATGGAAGATAGGGAATTCACCACCAAACAATGATGATCATGATATCATGATGGTTTAATGGGAATAAAATGTGGATTTAACCATGAAAAATGGGATCTCACCAATGAAGGATGAAAAAATGGTGGTATTATCTTAGGATATCCTCCGGTAATCTAACACTTTGCTATGAAAGACATGGCCAAAACAGTGATTTTCCATAGCCATCAGTTTACCAGAGGGTCTGTTTGTTTCTTTGTAAACCTGCATGAACTATAGAGTGCGATGGACAGATATATATATATATATATACTGGTTGGTGGTTTCAACCCCTCTGAAAAATATGAGTCAGTTGGGAGGATTATCCCATATAAATATGGAAAATAAAACATGTTTGAAACCACCAACCAGTATACGTATGTATAATATGGATTGTATTTATCTACCATAATCCCTATTGGCGTTTTTACGGTTTACCAACTCCCCCAACTCAATAGCGGGAGGCACCTGGGACCGTTTTTTTACATAAGTCAGGATCATCAAGCAGTGAAGCATGGCCACCATTTATACCAACCAATCAAAGTAGTGAACCACCCATTTGATCATCTACGGTTGACACATCCAAGCAAATCTACAAATCATATGCAAATCATCAATATTCATCACAAACAAATTGCCCGCTTGAGATCTGGCTGAATGGTAGCTCGCTAAAGCTGACATTCAGGTAGAAATCACTCTATATAACTCCTTCCGCCGTATTCAACACCCCAGAAATCATGGGCCCGAAAGAGCCTTCCGCGGATGGCAGCACTCGATGAAACGATCCCCACCTGGGAGCCCGTGACCAAACAAAAATGGAGGAGTTCACCCCCTTCTAAGCTGCAAATCATTCAAGTATGAATCTATAAACCCCAGACTAACCAGACTAATAAACCCTGGTTAATGAAGGGGTTACTCTCCACCAAATAGTGATAATCTGCCAGTAATAACATGCTACCCTATAAACAGCCCAGGCACTGAAGCACTCTTCATCGCCTGTACCAAGGTCCGAAGGCGCCTTAACCCATGTGGACTGGATCTGAGCCGTGTCAAATATGCTTTAAGTTTTAAGTATTTTAAGTATTATATCATATCATATATGTATAGTATATGATCGAACTATAGTTTATCATTATATGATTATGTTTATGTATTAAATGTCTATACATTTATCATGTTTTATCATATCTTGTCGATTCATGTGTTCGTTGTATTAGTCCACAGTATAATGGACATGTCAAATGATCCAAAATGGCCCCTGTCCGATGAGAAAAAACTCTGTGTGCGATGTTCCATGAATTGAGGAATCACAGTTTCCAGGGGGTACCTCAAGTTTCCGGGGTTTTCTGCATGGTTTTCTTGAAAATCAAAGTTTCCATAAATCATTAAGTTTTTTTTTGACTTTCAAGAAAACCATGCAGAAAACCATGCAGCTATTGGGGTACCCATATGACTATGAAACTGAGAACAACCCCACACTAAACCAGGTAAATAAATCCATGTCTATAACTAATCAAGCATCATTCATCAGTAATGTTACGTCCCTATACATTATTTCATAGTAAAAAAATGTAAAAAACAAAAAACAAACTCAGGGTTGACAGTTGAAGTCCCATCTGTATATATATATATATATCATCTACGATCTTGATATTTGCTGTGCTATTATATTGCTATATATATATATTATATTCATTGATAGTTATAACATAATCCAATAGTTACACTCAACAATACTGATATTGTATGATATCATTATCATTTATAGATAGTTAGATATCTATCGTCAAAATGAATTCAGAAATGGTTGATACGTTGATACTATATCATAATATTGATAGTGAACTACATATCTGTCCCCATCATTGATAGTAATTCCCTTTAGATGATAGATAACTATACTATATAGTAATATAAATAATATAATATAGATGTACTGATGTACCCAAAATCTTTAGATGATAGATAACTATACTACATAGTAATATATGATATAATATAGCTTTATCCAACATCTCATAATATTGATAGACCGTGAGTTTGGGAACCCCTACTCTGTTGCATGAGTTTCTACGTCATCTGTTACATGGAGGATGTACCCTACGGGCCTAACAAACATTGTACCTAAAAGAGGCAGGTCATGGGTCAGCTTGATTTACCTATTTAAGGTGGAGATTCTCCATATAATATATATATATATATATCACAATATAGTTAAGATATGTTAATATCACATATAATCAACAATATAGATGATAGTTAATTATTGCTGATGAGTTTAATTCCCATGTTTGCGCAGCCCCGACCGCGACAGCGACTTGTTCCGAGCGACGGCGCAGCAGTGCTCCCAGGTCGTATTAACCCAGCAGTCTGGTGGCAGCGTCGTATGTCACATAGGGAGAGAAGCCATAGGAATTCATGGTTGTTTCAATGAGATTTACCCTCTGGTAATGACTAACATAGCTATTGAAAATGGCCAGTTATAGTGGATTTTCCCATTAAAAATTGTGATTTTCCATAGTTATGTTAGTTTACCAGAGGGTAATGAAATTTAACAGAATTTGGCACAGTCATGTGTGCTGATTTACTCAGATTTACCGAGAATTAAAGACATGTAATATTTATAACCATTTATACTATTAAACATGGCAGCCTTGGCAGCCTTTTGGTACCAAAGATGGGGTCCCCAACTGCAATCAAATGTAGCAATGGAAAGTCCGATCAAATGGACTATAGCTCGGAAAATATACTATAGATGGTGGATGAAATAATCGCTTCCCGTTCACATTAAACACCCCCAAGAAGCCATGGCTTAGTAGGTGATGAAACCACATATTTGGGAGGTGTTCAATATTAGGGGTTGGGATCAGCATATCCAATAACCATCAATATCCAACAATATCCAACAATATTGGTAATTCTATTGGGGATATTTAATGAGAATATGCAATGGGGACATGAATAACCTGATGTTTGGACCTGTCTGAGCAATTGATCCCCAACATGTAGCGATCATAGATGCAACCCACTCCAGAAACCATCCCATCAAATCACCACCTTTTACGATTGGTATCATAACTGTTACCAACTGTAAACACGATGATATCAATCTTGGCTTCACCACATAAGTCGCCTAAACAGATAGTTTAGGTGGGCTACATCCAAACTTAGACATGTTTTGTCCAATTCCCAACATTGATTCTGATAGTTCATCAGAGTCAATGGTTTGGTTTAAGGGAAAATCTACAGGAAACCATGGTTTTTACCATTAAATATGGGGGTTTCCTGTAAATTTTCCCTTAAACCAATCCATTGACAGAGATGCCAAAGATGATTCATAATTCTTCTGGGCTTAGTCCAATGATCTCCTTGTGGCCTCTTCAGAAAATAGCTGAAAATCATCGTGAGTTCTTATCTGGTTGGTGGTGCAATAACCATCTTGAAAAATATGAGTTCGTCAATGGGAAGGATTATTCCCATATGGGAAAACAAACATGTTCCAAACCAAACCACCAACCAAATAGTTTTCACCTACACTGTATCTTTTTTGTTGAAATCCCAATGTTCATCATTGTTGTTACCCCCTGGCCAATCCCAATGTTCCAAACCACCAACCAGTTCTGTTCACAATTCCCCACTTCTAAAAGAATCAGCGGGCACCCCGAGAAAAACCATGGCCTGCAAGGCGCGTCACTTCCATCGTCCGTGAATCAGCTAAACCGTCCGTCTTGTGTTACAACCATTGGCTTATAGATTTATGTAAGTTAATGTAAGTTATGAAAATCATTGCAATCTATGTCATAAACGTACATTAATTAACATTAATAACAATGTTAGAGTTATGCTATTTCCCGTAATCTTCCGGAAATTGTCATTGCTAGAATCCCTTGGGATTCACCATTGAGCTCGCTGCGCGTTTTGTATAGCTATTGTCCCCATGGAAAAATGTACAGATTTCTGTATAGCAAAGAATGGATATGTATCGAAGTAATTACCCCATCCATTCCCTGGGTTTCCCTGGTGGCTAAAAACCCAGTGAGTGGATTTGCTCACCCCTGTTAGATTCGTGGGATAAGTAGGTTCAATCCACCTATAACTAGGGTTATAAAACACGTACGATTCGTGGGATGAGCCACCAAGTAGGAAGTGATTTCATCTGCTGAACCATGTACTTCTGGCTACACCCTGGCCACCCTTGGTGGCTTGAGCCCGAAAACAGCAAGGTGGGCCCCGCGTTATGTAAGACGCTCACCAGCCATAAACCGTATTTATTGGAGTTTTAAAATAGAATGCTATAAAATGCTATAAACCAACTTGGCTATTTGGCTAGCGTATATAGATATAAAAGCTTAAAACTGGCAAGTGCTATTCCGGCGGACGTCCGTTCACCGGGGAATTCATCTTTCACCAGGGACCATTAAAAGACAATTCCGGTATCTGCTGAACAACCAAACAAATGTGCCATGGTCAAAGCGGTTTAAGGAATCTATCTCAACACAACCGTTACGAATCTCTTAGCACAACTACATCTTATAATAAACTTAAATCTGTACGGTATACATACATTATATGATATGTATATAATTCCATATATATATACACAGTGAAGCCTATGCTTTTGAAACCCGGATGTTCCTCCTCCCCTATTCCTACCTGGGAAAATATAAACAGCCCAACTCCGAAGCCCCGCTGCTAACAGCTCCTCGGAGGTATGCCTTGGTCAACTGTGGATCTCAAGGATAGGGGCGTTACACACAGCATACGAAATATGATATTACATGATATTACTAGGTCCTAATATTTCCTAAAACCTAAAGTAGGATTCAATTTTTCAGTTTCTATCTAATGCTAGTAAAGCAATAATAAACCATCCCCCCATGTTTGACCATGAATGGGTGCTATAAACCATCAGAATATGGAAAAATTATCATTGCTTTACTAATATTCGATAATTAAGTAAATTCCCTGAACATGTGTTGAATCCAAGATTTTCCCAAAGATGGATCTAACATATGGTTCCTTTAAAAATTGGGGTTGGGACCTGCAAAACAATCATGGGATTTCTTGCCAGAACTATGGTGGCAAAGATTCAGAAAAACCGCTATATGATTCAACAATATCAAATTATATGTGGAGGTGTCCTAAAATGCTGGTACCCCCAGTCATCATCAATTTCAATAGAATTTTCCATTATAAATCCACCTTTTTGGGATACCCCCATTTATGGAAACCTCCATGAGATGATACATGATATACTATTTGATTTGTGCACTTCCAGCTATACTATGGCACCAGTTTTCTTGACGTCCACCAGCCTGGGCATTTTGTTCTGCCCTCACTTGGCCCTTTGCTATTTGGGGGTTTCCCAAAATGGGGGCACCCCATAAGGTGGATGATTTATTTGATGGAAAATCCATACAAATGGATGATGAGTGGGGGTACCCCTATTTGGTATATCACACTGGGAAAAACAACGACACACACACACACAAAACACGACCAGCAATGGTAAATAGCCCACTGATGCTCACTGCACTTGCCCCTTTTCGATGGGTCCCTGCCACCGGTCGGCCACTGCGCTCCTATCCATTGGATGCAGCACATGCCGCCAAACCTTTGGTGGCGGGGGGTACTGTACACGACTTTTCTTTGAGGATGGACAGAGTCCCGCAGCAAAAAGGATTTTTTTTACAACACAGTTTGGAGATAGAATGGTTGGGAGCTCCTCCACAGTCCCCTGCTGAAATATGCTGAGTTTGATGGTTTGAATGTGAACATATTATAACATAGCAATCCACGGGAAATGATTTGTTCAGTGGTGAGAGAGTATTGCACACATCTGAAAAGCATCCAGGATTTCGTGCTTCTATATCCCTTTTCCAAAGATTTCGAAACCGTTGACTCAAGGATTTTGAGGCACTTAAACATCTACGGTACCCTCTGGGTAATTGAACATAACTATGGAAACCCACCATGTTTGACAGGCAAATCATCTGTAAATTGGGCAAATGTCCATAGCTATGTTAGCTTGCCAGAGGCTAACCCCCGCATGTTGATGGAAAAACACCACCTTCCTTGCTTCGGGATTCCGGTCGTCGCGGAGCATCTCCGGACGTGGTCCGACTTCAGAAACTGCCCCGTTGCAGCAGGGCTCCAGGTTTCGGAGGAGCCAACGGTTTAACTCGTTGGAGATCAGATTCAGCATGCTCTGAACATGTGAGGCCTTACATATTTAATCATTTACATCAGATGCACAACAAACAATATAAATCGATATAATATACTGAAATATATATCGATATAATATACTGAAATATATATCATTATATAACATTATATAAGATATTCGATCATTATATATATATATATATTACATGTATATTACATGTATATATATAATATTATGTGTATATATATAATATTATGTATATATATATATATATATACATATGTGTTGAATATATATATATATATATACATACATATATATATATATATATATGTATTGAACCATTTTCATTATATCCGCCGACCCGTGCCTAGCCTTGGCCTAGGCGGGGCGGCGCCCGGGATCACCGTAGGTGTGCGGCATGGCCTTGTGCCGGCTTTGGCTTCAAAGCCTCAAAACCTACGCAGCAGCTTTCGAAGGCGTGCCGCTT
>Ga0126342_10010852_pt1 | contig 16306 bp, 13 predicted proteins | sample Cyp1metagenome_FD_92528 | JGI IMG/M metagenome (GOLD analysis project Ga0126342, IMG submission 92528) | Coral microbial communities from Lord Howe Island, Old Settlement Bay, Australia - Cyphastrea 1 metagenome | ecosystem: Host-associated > Invertebrates > Cnidaria > Coral ... | reverse complement strand
AATCATATTATGTAGATGAGTCTTTGTAACAAAGAAATGCTGTGACTTTCACTGGCAACATTTTGGGGTTTACCTCCAGAGTCAAATTCATTGGGGGTTTAATTGTCAGTTGAGATGGTTTTATACCGTGTATTATTGGGATGATAGTACCATAGTATCAGTAATATTGATGGGATAATTGGGATGGTTCATCATCAAGAACCCTTTTGTATCCTCTGGTAGTATTTTGGGATTTGTTACCAAGAAACTACATTTCAATCCTAATCTGGTTGGTGGTTTGGAACATGAATTTAATCTTCCTTAATATATGGTATGTCATCCTTCCCATTGACTTTCATATTTTTCAAGATGGTTAAAACCACCAACCAGATTATATATGTTGTATTATTGTAGCATTATTGATGATAGTGGGGTGATAGGATATTGACAGATATTGATGAATATACCCAACCTGGTTATGTCAACAGTTTGCTATTGAACATGGTGATTTATAGTGGATTCACCCATTGAAAATTGTGATTTTCCATAGATACAATGTGAGGCCCCCCCAGTTCTAAGTTGGTTTATAAGCCCCAGTAACTATAGTTATAAGTACCATAAACCATAGTTATTGGAGTTATAAACCAACTTAGCTATCTTGTGGGCCTCACATTGTATGTTAGTTTACCAGAGGGTACCCTCCAACATGGGTTTGTCAAAAAGGAGGCGACCCGGCTACCCCCAGCATTTCATGGTGACTATTTTCCCACTCAAGTTAGCCATATGTTGAGTACACTCAAATGTGTTCTTTTAAGAAAGCCATGCCATATATTGTCAACCCTGGATTAATAAACCCCTGGGCTGTTTAATTGGGAGGGTACCGTTTAAGAATTAGATTGTGACTATTGGAGGAGTACCCCCCGAATTAATAGGCCATGGTTTATTAATCCGGGGTTGACATTATGTCAAATGTACCAACGTGGATAAAGCGGGATAAACCGGGGCAGGTCGGGTGAACTACCAGATGGGACCAGATACCGTACAGTGATAGCTATTACCCTCTGGTAAACTAACATAACTATGGAAAATCACAATTTTCAATGGGTAAATCCACTATAAATGGCCATGTTCAATAGCTATGTTAAATTACCAGAGGGTATACAACTGGGATATGATGAGACACTAAATCATGAGAGTCATGAGCTTGTGATAACTCCGCGAAAGATCTCCAATTTGTTGTGCAAGAAAACGTCGACTGACACATTATGAATATTTATGAATCACATAGCAACTGAGACATCCGCGGCCATTTGCAGCAGCAAACCTGTGTGGTTGCCAGGAAGTCACGACTGGCGTAGCGCGCAGAAAACGAACAGCCCACTTCCAGTGTACCCCGTAACCTGTGCAGTCACCCACGAGTTGTTGCCATGTGTTCCCAGAGTTTCCGAATGGAAAAAAACACAACCATGTTCTGCTGTGTTTTTTTAAGAACACATAGGATGACATGCTTCTAACATCTTCTAACCACAGTAGAATTGAGAAGATCAATATCAGTTGTTGTTTTTCTTATCACTTTAATCAAGCAGGAAACCAAAGACATCTCCACAAAATTAGCTGTCTTTTAACCACCCATGGTGGGCCGAAGATGCACCAGGCCGGGTAGTTGGAAATGATTTTTTGGACGTTTCGGAGACGTTTCGGATTCAGAAATTGTAAAAGCAGCTACCCTTTGGTTATTTAACATAGCCATGGAAAATCACCATTTTTCATAGGTAAACCATCTATAAATGGGCCATTTTCCATGGCTATGGGAATATGAATCATACTATTTCTAGGTTCTATCTGTAGCAATTTTTACTATGTGATCAAATGTGGGGATTCATGCCCAATGGTGTTTCATCAGGTCACAAATTCCACATGACATCGTGACCTCCCTGGTTCATCATTTCGGCCAGACTTGGCCGGAGAAAGTTGTGACATTAATGTTAAACATGGGCCCGGCTAAGGGCTGATGTGGCAAATCAATTCTTAAAAATTATCTACTGTATTATGTTGTATTATATTGTTATAAAAAACATGTATATATTATTATATATTGTTATATTGTTACATTGTATTATAGTGTTGTATTATTATATTGTGTACATAATTTCCTGGTTGGTGGTTTGGAGCATTTTTTATTTTTCCCAATAGTTGGGATGATGATCCAATCTGACTTTCATATGTTTCAGAGGGCTAGGCAGACCACCAACCAATTTTATATGGCACCGCAATTCTAAGAAAAATGGTAACTGCCCCCATTTTCCCAATTTTTCAGCGCCCAAGGCCCGGCCCGAATCGTACGGGGCCGGTTTTTTTGGATGTCGAACAGGGCCTGAATCGTACGGACATGGCTACGGACTTTTCCAAATGGTTACCCTCTGATGTGTATATCCCATGACGGATCCATGGTGCTGGTATATATGCTAACATTTGGGGTATATTGATGGGATCCATCCATGTTACTATATATAGCAGCATCATGGATCCTATGGGTAATATACCATGAACTATAGACAACTATAGTATATACCCTCCAGTAAAAATTGACAGTTCAACCCTGAAAATAAACAATTTTGAGTGGAAACCAGTCTTACAAGCCCGATGGCTGTCAGGGTCTATGTTAATTTACCGGAGGGTAATTGATAGATGGTTCCCCCCATTTGACAACCAAAAACTGTAGATGAACAATTTTAAAATGATAATCAGGTACAAAAAGTAATGTACCAAATTGACCCCATTGTTCTTGAAAGGACAATATTGAGTGGGTATTTCCATGAACACATCAGCTCGCTTTTTCGATGCATTCCGATGGTCTCATAAAGTCAAGGTTACAGAGCTTTGTCAAATGCCTTGGCCAAACAAAAACTGGTTGGTGGTTTGGATCATTTTTTATCTTTCCATATATTGGGAATGTAATCATCCCAACTGACGAACTCATATTCATATTTTTTAACCAATGATTAACCTAACCACTATTAACCATATCATTTATGAAAACAGTTTCATGGGGAATAAAAGATGAGAAACCATCGGATATTGGGGGTTAACCTGTTTTTCTGACGATGGAAAGATCAGCCGCTTAAAAAAACCACCTGTTTCAGTTCAGATGAACTACCATCTGCTTATGACTAACAATTGGAAAATCACCATGCTATTAAGAACGGTAAACCATCTAGAAAATAGGAATCCTTAATGATGGGATGACCACAAACCATATATATATATACGTATATATATATATATATCCATATATCTGGGTAAATTTCATCACGACCGAGCCCTGTTCTCCCGAACCCTGGTTTATCATGTTTTTTTTGGGGGGAAATGATCCCCAGCCATGGCCGAACTATTCAGAACGTGAAATATTCTAATTTACCCAGATGGGATAATTATATGGTATTACCCTCTGGTAAACATACAAAAAACTTTGGAAAAATCCACCATTTTTCCATGGCAAACTGTTAGTCATAACCAGATGGTTATCAACAATGTTTTACATCCAAACATGTGGTTTTTGTTACGTGGTATACCTTGTACCATCCCTATTTGTTGTTTTTGTTGCCCCCATGTCCAGGCATGGGCAATCGCGTGGTGTGTGGTGCTCCACAGCCTCTGGGCAGTCAAAATGGTTTGACCCTGTGTTAGGCGATGCAAAGAATGTTCAAAAAACAGGGAGTTATATGTGATATCTCTGATATTATTATTGATATTAAGATATATATATATATATTATAGATTCTATAGATATATTTTTAGGGACTCTGAATGGCTTTGGATGAAACATTTTGACCCACAGCCGTATCATCTTCATCATTACAGTATGATATGCTGTACAAAGCCTGTGATTGGCGATATATATATATATACATATATACGTACGTATACAATAATATTCGTAGCAGCACAATTCCAACACAGTACGCAAATATGGAACATATCACATTGCAAATATTACATTGCCAATATGACGGATTTATTTGTTTTTATTATTTATAATATACACTATATGTGTAATTTTATATCATATATATGGTTGGTTTATATTCCATATTATATACATACATGATACCATATCATGTTTGTTCATATCCCATAAGCCATGATAAAGATATTAAAATCCATCTTGTTTGTTGGATTGTAAATAGATGATATATAATGATATCTAGATTTGAGTTTGGTGATTTATAAATCCAACATGTAACCTGTATGTAAACCATGAATTCATATATCCAATATATATATATATATATATATACATATGTGATTTAAACACAACATAAAACAATTGTTTAAGTCATACACACATATATATATATCCTAAACATAAATAGATAATAAACGTATCCCCCTCTTGCAGTGCTTGGGGGGGGAGGGTGTTGTTTCACCCGTTCCAACAACATCAGAGCGCCTCGTTTCGTCGGACGCTTTAGGACCTGCGTAGATGAATGCGCCCGATTGCACTTCGAGAAGTTGTTGGGTGCTCAGTTCTTTCACAACGGTCTTGGCATCCTTTGGCGACGGGTCTTTGTGAGTTTTACCCTCTGGTAAATTAACATAGACCCTGGCAGATAGGGGTTGGAAGACTAGTTTCCATTAAACATTGGTGATTTTCAGGGTCTATGTTAATTTACCAGGGTGTATATGGTTGTTTTAATCATGGGTAATGATGGATAAATCATGGGATGATATGGTTTGACATGGTTAAACTGACTATGTCAAACTAAATCGTTTTTATATGAAAGTGATTTCTCCCATCATACTCCCATCATCATAAATCATATGGTTTGATGATGGGTGATGGGATACTCGTGGAATATTGTGAAACTGATGTGAAACTCCGAAAATCATGGGAGAATCATGGATAGCTCCGGTGTCATGAAACATGGCTAGCTTGAAAATCCCCGAACTAAATTGGGGCTTTCTTGCTAGGAAAAAAAAAATATACATATATATGTATGTATAACTAACTAAATGATGGATTTCCCAAGATGTTTGATGATTATCGGAGGTATAACTGAATGTTGTATATTTGTGCCATGGTCAATGTCATGGATTTTTCATCCCCAGTGGGGGAATCGGTCATCAATCTGAAACTAGGAATCCTCAATGATAGTGGGATGAACACAAACCATATATACCCGCTGGTAAACATACAAAAAGCTATTGAACATGGCCATAGAAATAGTGGATTTACCAATTAAAAATGGTGATTTTCCACAGTTACTATGATATATTCAGAGTGTAAGGCAATGAGCATGATATAAATGATGTGCACATTATATATATATATATAATTATATAAGTATGTGAGGTCTTGGACATGTTTCAAAATACACCGTAGATGGTACTGTAAAAAACAACATCTTCTGGTTGGTGGTTTGGAACATGTTTTATTTTTCCATATATTGGGAATGTCATCATCCCAACTGACGAACTCATATTCATATTTTTCAGAGGGGTAGGTCAACCACCAACCAGTAAATACCAGTATCATATATCAAATATATATCAAATATCCTAGAGTTCAACCAGCCATAATTAACCAATGATTAACCAATGATTAACCAATGATTAACCATCATTAACCACTATTCACCACCAATGAGTTTGCTCACCTTCCCAGCATATGCCCATGATATTCCCAGCATATGACCTCTATGAAATCCCACGGAATCATCCCATCGTTTGGTTCTAGACGTGAAACTGGGAAACTCTCATGATCTTCCCAACTTTTTGTTGGTTAGTTAAAGTTAAATGGAACCATGGATTTTCCTAGTGTTGAACTTAAATTCCATTATATATATATTTGAATGATATATGATATATATATATATACATATATATATTCCCATCGTTGTTTTTTTTATCATCTTCAATGTAACGTCACCGATGTTTCCATCGCGACATCGCACGCCTTTTGCGTATCGCAGGAGTCGCGAGGCGGAAGAGCCTGAGTCGGGCTCACCCAGGCCGAGGTTGCGGAAAATGCTATGGACAATGGCCATGTTTCATAGGTAAATCATCAAACAATATCTATTTTCATAGAATTGGATGATGGGAGAATTTACAGGAAACCCCTATATTTGATGGTAAAACCATGGTTTCCTATATTCTAGTAGAATTAATAGGAGTTTAATGGATGTTCATGGGATGTTACTGAGAGGTTTGAATGGGGATTTTATCAATATCCTTTAGCAGTTTATTAAGATTAAGATTTTATTAACTTTAATGATTGAGAGGACGTTACTGGGATGTGAAAATGGGATTTTCTATGGGATTTTCATGGGTTGCTAATGGATTTGTTTCTTCATTTCAATGGTATAACATGTTCATGGGATTCTAATGGGTCTTCATGGATTTTGTGATGGTATTTTGATGGGTTTGGTGAGAGAGAGATAGAGAGAGAGAGATTTGGGTGTAAATCACCAATTTTATACGGTATAGATTGGAATATAGTGGGATATGTCAACCAACACTCGGACACCTAAAAGATAGGACATCCCCAGATGTTGGTATTTCATTGTTTTTTCCTCTGACCCACAACGCTATGCACGTGTATGATGGAGTTTTATTGTTTTTTCCAACTCCTTTCAACTATAAAAGGGTTTTAAAGGTATTCGAGATGCAAGATCATAAACAGGGAGTTTTTGTTCTACAGGCACAAGGAGTTTTTGCATCACCAATTTTGCTGCTTAAATTTGTGCATGATTGGGCTTCCAAGATATTGCAAGTCATTTTGTTTGTTCACAACATGCATGATTATATCTTTGAATTTCGTTCTTGCTGAATCCCATATTTCTTCCCATTTGCCCATCTCACATCTCAATTTCTTTGCTGCTTAAATCATGTTAGATTCCTGTTTCTTCAATTGTTTTGGGGGTGAAGCCAACAAAGTCTATTATGTTTTTCCGGCATCTCACTTGTTTGTTGATAACATTCAGCAAAAACCCACATGTTTTCCAAGTGGTCCATGTGTTTAGGCCTACATTTGCTTAGAATCATGAACTTACCCCAGTTTTCCTGACTTTTTTCCCCATATATAAGATCAAGATGTCGCCTCAGTAAGGAATTTCCATGAATTTCCGGGGGGGAATGTAACTGCACTATGTCCTTTGACGGGAATTCCACTCGAATTTAAGGACAACGTCCAGGTGAAATGGGTCAGTTTTCTCTAGGACAACTCCAGGACCTGGTCATGGCAAAATCCCATCGTGAAACATGGCATGTAACCATATGTAACCATGGTTTTCATATGGTGTAATGGGGATAATCCATACACAATCCATATATTAGAGATATCCCTATGATTATCATTATCATATGGATATGGATAATCATACATATTGTCTATAATTGTATTTCTATATCATATGGATAATCATAGAGACAATCCATTTGAAAAAACGGAATCCTTCATGATAGTGGGATGACCACAAACCATATATATCCATATATCTGGGTAAATTATTACCATTATCTCCTGATGGGAATTCCTGGATTAGTTATGGCTGGTTGGTGGTTTCAAACATGAATGGATTATTTTCCATAATAAAAAAGGGATGTCATCCTTCTCATAATGGGAATTCCAGGATGAATTGATGAATTATATGGAGTTTACCCTCTGGTAATTTGTTACATAACTATGGGAACAGCACCATTTATATATAGTGCATTTTCCCATGAAACATGGTGGATCTTTCTATAGTGTTTTGTAACAGTTTACCAGAGGGTATATACGTATATACCTATTAAACCCATATGATAGTTAATTTTCCCAGCTATAAAACCTCCATTTTCATGGGCATTTCCCCCGTTTATCACACTAAAATCCCCAAACAAAGTCCCATTATTATCCCTATAAAAAAAAAAAAAAAAAATATTAGGGATTATAATAATCCAATAATATACCATTAGTATCCCGTAGCTCCATAATATACCATTAGTATATTAAAGTATTATTATCCCATAATATACCATAATATACCATAATATCCCATATAATAAATATACCATTATTAAAGTCCAGAGGCTTTAAACATACCATTAGTATATCCCATAAAATCCCCCAGTTTTTTCCCCTCCAGGCCTCCAGGTTTTCAACGCGTTTCACCGCCACGGCCGATGAGGTGCGACCCGGCGGGCGCGGTCTTTCAGGAGACGCTCCATGAGTTGCCGCAGCGCGACCGCGAGGCTTGGGGAAGATGACGGGAGATATATAGAAATATAGATATATTGTATATATCATTGTTAGTAAGGGAAATCATCCCCAAACGGCCGAACTATTCAGGTTAGTGAATTATTATAATTTACCTGTATATATATCATTTAATATCCATTAATTGGTGGTGGATAATAGTGGATAATGGTGGTTAATAGCGGTTAATAGTGGTAAATAATGGTTAATCATGGTTTTTCGATATGTTGGGAAAGCCCTGGGGATGATGAACAATCCCTGTGATATGTCCATTTACCCTCTGGTAAACATACAAAAAAATATCGAAATCACCATCTTTAATGGGTAAATCAACGAACTAAATGGCAATTTTCCATAGCTATGTACCAAATTACCAGAGGGTAATATTCATGAATGTGGCTAAAACAATAATAAACCATTCATTTGGGAATAATAAGCAATGTTTGGATTATCCATTTAATATCCTTAATATATCCTATAACTAAATGTGATGCTTATATAGTATCAATATCCATCAATATATCCTGGTTCTATCCTATAAGTAAATGTGATATAATTAATGTGATTATTAGCCTTTGGTAAATGCTAACATTGACCCTGAAAAGAGTAATTTGTGAGTTGAAACTAATCTTCCAAGCCCGATGCCTGCCAGGGTCTATGTTAATTTACTGGATGGTATAGTTTCCAAAAAATATGGGGTATCATGATTAGTACTGATATTATCCTCTATGATAAACATAGTAATAATATATATATATATATATATATATTATCTATGATATAATCTAGCGTCCATGATATAATAGATCCTCTTTATAGTAGTATAATCCTAGAGTATACTCATATATTATCCTAGTAATATTATGTCCTATTATCCTCATATATTATCCTATACTCATGTAATATATCCTATATCCTCTACGACATATTATTTATTATAGTAATTCGTATCCCGATCAGCGCCCTTGATAAATTGCCGATGGTCCCTTGGAAATGATAATATGATGCTGACTGATTTACCATATAGGAATTAACTTTAGTTACCTCTGGTAAACTAACATAACTATTGAAAATTGCCATTTATAGTGAGTTTTCCCCATGAAAAATGGTGATTTTCCATAGCTACGTTAAATTACCAGAGGGTAAGAATGAATCTTACTGGTGCATAGTAGGGAATGAGGGAATGATCCACATCAACTATCAAATAATATCAATGAATAATATAAATGAATAATATCAATGAATAATAATCCCATTCCCCCATTCCCATCCATTCCCTACGTAAAACGCACCAGAATTCGGAATGGTTTCATGAGAGACGCAAGGTTCGTCCCAGCCAGCATTTAGGGATAATGGTGATACAAGGAGACGATAATGAACATTGATGATTCAATTGGATAGAATGAACATATCTGATTGGTGGTTCGGAACATTAATTTTATTTTCCATCATATATGGGATGTCATCCTTCCACCAACCAGATGATGATTATCCCATTCTTTAATACCATTAATATTCCATTCAGTTGGGAATGTCATCATCCCAACTGACTTTCACTCATATTCCCAACCAGATGTTAATGTTATCCAACAAAAGCAACCATGTGATCGGTTATTATTAACCATCATCAACGGTATAATAACCATATATCATATCAACCATTATCAACAGTATATTAACCATCTATTAACCATATGATCGGAATATGATGGGGTCCCTTCATGCCGGGTTACCATCGATACTGGATTATATTCGGATTACAGATGACGTCTGGGGAATTTTCGGAGGTTGCTGTGCAAACATTAATGAAACCCATAGGAAAATGGAGGCTTTAATGGGAAAGCCATAGGAATACCATAGGAAAATTGGATGTTTACCCTCTGGTAAACATACAAAAAACTATTGAAAATTGCCATAGAAATCGTTGATTTACACAGCTACAAAATGGTGATTTTCCATAGTTATGTAACAGTTTACCAGAGGGTAATGGTTCTTTTCTACTAGTATTAATAGTCAGTATGGCAGACTGATTGTAATGGGAACTATTTTGTTTGTAAGTGGGTGGATGGAGCAAACGTTGGTTTCATTGGATATTAATTATATGAATGGTTTGTTTAATGAGTCTAAAAGTTATTTTTCATGCCTTTTTGATGGAAATTCATGGTCATTAGATATCGGTTAATTCCCCTCCATTCCCATTGTACTGGTGTTTCATGGATGTTGACGTCATGATGTCATGGGATAAATCCACGCAGAAATCAATGGTGACCTCTCTAAATCGGATAAGTTCAACGCTGAAATGCCAATTTGGAGTTAACTAAAACAAGATTTGGAATGAACATATTTAAAATACCAATAATTTAGTGATATTTATATAACAATACATCATAATTTATTGAAATTATATATAAATATTGGGTTGTGAACCGCACCAGTTTTTGTTTTGTTTCCCATGCTCACCAATCGGATTGATACATGGAGTTAACCAACAAATATGCTGGTAGAATATGGTAGAATGGGATACATGAGGGTACCCTCTGGTAAACATACATAGCTATTGAAAATGGCCATTTATAGTGGATTTTCCCATTGAAAATGGTGATTTTCCATAGTTATGTTAGTTTACCAGAGGGTACAATGAACATCAATGAACTCTGACAGAAATGTCAAGGGTCCCAAAATATATGTAGCTGGTCGATACCTTGTTTACTGGTGTTTGTAATGTTGGATACAAGGTGGTGCAACACACTTTTGTGACGTGGTAGATCTATCATGAAACAAAACTATGAATATCAATGGTTATATCCATTGTATCGAAAAAAAAAAAAACACAAGTTTTACTGTTCAAACGTCTATTTTTGATAGTTCCCTTTATTGATTGGTCTGACTGTCACACTATGAACTTATATGTTTTCTTTTTTTGAATTGAGTTGAAATGATGCAGGAACTGTTTTTATTTTTAATCTTATACTCATCCTCACCATTCTCATCCTCCTCATCATCTTCTTCTTCTTCTGTCATCACCATAATAATAATAATCATCATCATCCTCATGCCATTGTCTTGTTTTGTTTCTGCCATGTCAAGATCGATATATCGACTAAGCCCAACGACGTGATGTTGGTTGTATACCAACGTAGCTTTTTGATGAACTATACCCTCTGGTAAACATACAAAATGCGAACTTGAACGTTGCCATGGATAGTTCGTTGATTTTCCCGGCTACAAAATGGTAGATCTGTCCATATAAATCACCATTTTCCCATGGGTTTTCCCATGGTTTTCCCAGCAAAATGGTGGGTTTTTCGATGGTAATCGCCCCCGGGGATGATGGATTGTTTTCGATAATCCATCCCTGTGAGATGTCCAGTTTTGATCCGGCCTGGTAAACATAGAAAAAACCATGGAAAGATCCACCATTTTTGATGGGAAAACCATGGGAAAACCATGGGAAAACCATGGGAAAACCATGGGAAAACCATGGGAAAACCATGGGAAAATGGAGATTTATGTGGAAAGATCCACCATTTTGTAGCTGGGAAAACTCACTATTTCGACTGGGCCATGGCTTCAATAGCTTTTTGTATGTTTACCAGAGGGTAACTGGGCAAATCTTGGAAGGTTATTTTCCTGGGAATGGGTCAACATTTCCATGAAATAGGCCCATTCACATATCAACAAAAAAGTGCCCATTAACTGGTGATCATTAAGTGGCAATGGAACATTCCCCCATGTGTAGATGATGTGAAAACATGTAACTGCCCATGTAATTCTGTTGGATTTTCCAGCCAGCAATGTTGGATTACCAAACGCAATTCATTATTGTATTGTTATTCCATTGTTGTCCCATTGTTATAGTTATCTACAGTTCATGGTATATATAGAATTATGTAGTGGTTTCCTAAAATAGGGGTACCTCCAAATCATCCATTTCTACATGGGATTTTCTATTATAAACCAACCAGCTATTGGGGATTCTCCATTTTAGGAAAACCCAAAAATATCGTCACCAAATACAAAAAAATGGGATTTTGGGACCTTTGGGACCATTAACATCTATTAACTATTGTAGTTGATGGTGTATATATGATATAACATACCATGAACTATAGATAACTATAGTACATCATTTTCATAACCATTCATATATATATATATATAATATGATAATAAACATATGTATATATATATACCATAACTATAGTATATGTATATACCATGAACTCATATATAACATATATATATATATATATATGAGTTTCTAACTCATCACTGGCATCCTGGAGGGCCTGTTGTTTGCGGGCACCTCGAATCTGGTGGCGCTGCGATGGCTCATGATCTTAGGCTCCAACCCCAAGGCGCGGCGTTTCGAGTGGTACCAGCCTGAAATGCCGTGATAAAAACTGGGATATCATCATTTTATAGTGGTGAATAGTGGTGAATAGTGGTTAATAGTTGTTAATAATAATGGTTATCCTCTGGTTATTTAACAGTTCGCCATGGTATAGATGGCCCATAGAAATAGATGGTTTACCGTTCTTAAAAATGGTGATTTTCCATGGCAACATGTTAAATAACCAGATGGTATCATTGGGATTCAAAAAAAAATGGTGTTTTTGTATTGTTTTGTTAAATAGATTTGGGGGCTAAAATAAACCATGGATATATTGAGATATAATAGGGAAATGGGACTAAATGAGGATATACATGGAATTTAATGGTTGCTAAACCCTGTAAACCCTTGTTGGTTGATGATTAGTTTGGGGATTTGATAGTTGTGTGTAGGGGTTATAATTTAGAAACCATGAAAAAAGTGATTACGTACAGTAGTTGCTAAATTATGGTTGGTTGATGGTTAGTTTTGGGTGGTTATAGGTATATTGTTGCTTTAAATATCTTAAACCAACCATAATTGGGATTATCAACTATATTTGATGATTGATAATGTATAGCTATGTACCTATAATATATTATTATATTTGGGATTATCTTAATTCACGCGCGCTGCAATACGTGGGGTGGATTCAGGGAGCACTTGGCAATTTTCACCTTTACAGTGCCCATTTCCATCTTGGGGTGCTCGGGGCCCAGTAAGTGGATAAAAGCATAACATAGCCGTGCTATATCTGGAATAGCCCCAGCAGTAGTGATATCTAGAGGGTTACGTTTTTTTTCCGCCACAAAATGTGGGGTGCACATCCAAGTACCCTCTGGTAAACTGTTACATAACTATGGAAAATCTCAATTTTAAATGGACTATTTCAATGGCAATTTTCAATAGCTTTTTGTATGTTTACCAGAGGGTAACTGGGCAAATCTTGGAAGGTTATTTTCCTGGGAATGGGTCAAAACCCATGAACTTACCGTATTTTGGGGATAGCCACCCATGGAAAAAAGCTATGACTTCTGGTACCGTGTGGGCACCAGGGTTTTGAGCCATAACCGTATGATAATGTTTTGAAGCCATGGCAAAATCCTCCATAAACCGACTGTTCATGACTGCTGTTGATTCTTGTTGCAGAGAATGTGTTTTGTTAGTCATGAATTATCATAACCCGTGAGCTGGGAAGCCCATGGAAATCAAACAGTATTTGGGGGATAGTCCGATATACGCTCTGGAAATTTAACAATATTTAACATAGCTATAGAAAATCACAATTTTTAATAGGTAAACCATCTATAGATGGTCCATTTTCCATAGTTTACCAGAGGGTACGTTGTCTTGACACTGTTCAGATGACTCTTATCCTTTGGGTTGTCGAGGCGAACTTGGGTCACCACCAAAGATGGGGAGATCTAAACACCATCTGCAGACGGTAATTTAACGCTATGGAAAATCCTCATGTTAAAAGCAAAAGCATCTATAAATTGCTAAATGTCCATAACTATGTTGGTTTGCTTGAGGGGAATACATGTTTTTTCATGAGATGATCGAAGCTAGGATTGAGGATTGCTGACGAAACCAACTGGTTTTCATGGCTGGTTGGTAGGTAGATGTGCAAGAGAGAAGTGAGAAAGTGGTCTGTGAGTCTGTGAGTCTGTGACTGGTTGGCTTCACCCCCAGATGGAAGAAATCCTGCATCACCTGGGATGGTTGAAACCCTATAAATAATGGGAAAAACCCAGCTATCAACTGAACTGGTGCAGGATTTCGCAACCATCCACGGCATGGTGACAGGATCACCACTTCGCCATGGGTAACGGAGTTTTTTTACCTACAAGAAATGGAGCTTGAATCACCGATGGGGATTGAACCCGTCTAGTCTTGATTTTGTTATAATGTGTTACCCTCTGGTAAACTAACATAGCTATGGAAAATAGCCCATTTCTAGATGGTTTTCCTATTAAAAATGACAATTTTCAGTAGCTATGTAACAAATTTCCAGAGGGTATACCTGAGATATTCCAACACAGATGGGACTTTACCCACTGGATGGATATATAAGGACACTATTATTGGTGCGTTTTTAAACCACAAAAAGAAGCTTGTTTAGCCAAATGCAGATGTACTTCAACCGGTTTTTTTCTAGCTCCGTGATCAAGATGGGCTGGTGACTTATTTGGAATGCATTGATAAGTGCTAATCAGACATAGACACCCACGTGGTGTCTGAAAATGCGGGGTGTTTTTCCCCCCAGTTATGGCTATTTTGGCTATTTTGATAGAGAACGTTATGATCAAACCGTGGATTTTTGGTGCTTTTCATCTAAACAATTACCCACAGGATCCATGGTGCTGGTATATATGCTAACATTTGGGGTATATTGATGGTAAATGTTATTTTATATATATATATATCATACATGGATCCGATGGGTTAGAGCAACTCATGGACGACTTGGTTTCGTCAACCAGGCCCGTCGGAAAAAAAACAAAAGGATTTGATGCAAAGATTCGATCGCAGTTGTAGTGAATTTCAATGTCCCTAGTAGGATGATATATTTTTTTAATAGGGACATTGAAACCTAAGCATAATGATGGGTGATTATGTACCATGGATGGGTGATTAATAGTTTCTTTTTTTTAAATAGGGACATTAACCTAGTGGAATGTATTTAATGGTTTTAATAGTTGCTTTACCAATCCCATATGCGAACCATGGTGCTGGTATATTTATATATTTACCTACAAAACTGGGTGATTTTGGACTAGGGCAAATGTTGGGATTCATATTCCATACATGGAACATATGGGCATTAAACATGGTAATGTTGGTGGTTTGGAACATGAATTTTATTTTCCCCACTAGTTGGGATGATGATCCAATCTGACTAATATTTTTCAGAGAGGTTGAAACCACCAACCAGTAGTTGATTTATCCATTAAACATGGTAATTGTCCATAATTATTATGAAAACAATGGTTGCAATAATAATTATGATGGTTATTAATGATTGGTTAACAATTATGGTTACTAACAATTGTTCTCCGGAAGTTGGATCACCCGCCTTTCACCAGGGCGAAGTGGTGCGAGCAAATTTCTTGAAGCAGACGCCTTTGAAGGTTTTTGGAATCCAGATGCACAACATCAGACAGCCCTTGACCTTAAGCATGACACAAAGAGACGGGATCAGACCTGATTCCACCTACCGCGCACCTGCGAGGTTTCCAGGCCCGTCCAATGACTTTGAGGATGATAGGGTGAGGATGAACCTCCAAGCAAGTCACAGTTTTTGGTTGCATGCAAGTCAAGACTTCATTTTCAGTCACAAGGGGTAAACGTAACATAGGACCAAAACTGTTGAAGCACATTGCCCTGTTTGTCATCTCCAATACATCAAGACATAGCGTCATGCATCAAGCAAGCTCAAACAGCAAACAGCACGATTGTACGTTCCTTGGTCGCACCCCGACTCCTACTCAGTGCTTTGGCCTTTGGCCGGGTTTTCGGGCTCCGGCCTGCGAGTTTCTCAAGCAGCACTCAGTGCTTTGGCCTTTGGCCGGGTTTTCGGACTCCGGCCTGCGAGTTTCTCAAGCAGCACTCAGTGCTTTGGCCTTTGGCCGGGTTTTCGGGCTCCGGCCTGCGAGTTTCTCAAGCAGCACTCAGTGCTTTGGCCTCTGGCCGGGTTTTCGGGCTCCGGCCTGCGAGTT
>Ga0126342_10010851_pt1 | contig 16306 bp, 16 predicted proteins | sample Cyp1metagenome_FD_92528 | JGI IMG/M metagenome (GOLD analysis project Ga0126342, IMG submission 92528) | Coral microbial communities from Lord Howe Island, Old Settlement Bay, Australia - Cyphastrea 1 metagenome | ecosystem: Host-associated > Invertebrates > Cnidaria > Coral ... | reverse complement strand
TATATATATATAGAATTATATAGATAGATTCATATAGATTCTATGATCATACAGGTCTATATATACATACGCACCACACTTTTGTCTTGCTTGCGGGCAACCCGAACAAGTTGAATTATGAGCTGGAAACGGCACAAACTTAAGTGAGCAACTTTTTGAACTTGAGGGTTCACTTTTCTTTCGCACATCAGAACACCACACCAAACATCACCAAACATCACGAAACCATGCCAGATCTGAGTATATTGCACACAAACTGGTTTCTGCCAGAATGAGATGATCGGCTGTCTTGGAGGCTCCTTTCTCTGCCACAAAAAGCATCCCAAAACACTATCGACCTGCTCCCTCACGCGAATGAGGGAGGCTTCACGGAGAACAAGCACTCCGCGGAGCAGTCTTGCTCGATGACCTTTCCAACTTTGGCTGCCAAAAGTCAGCTGGAAATTCAACCTCACTGCTAACGGACCTATTCAATCCTATTCAGATCTATTCAGTGGAATCCCCGCTTTCCAATGACTCGAGCTGAACATGGGCTCGACACTCGACTCCCAACTTGAACCTGGGAGGAACGAAATCTTTTCCGTCTCCTTCACCAACCCTTCATCGGATAGCCTGCACAGTTGCCACAGGGTCAAGAAATGCCAAGAATATAAGAAACTTGTCTAAACCCTCACACCCTCTCACACTAGCTCAAAGCTCTCGAATGAGTCACGACCCAGCCTGCTAAGGGTGACGAGATTCTCCAATCCAAGATCCATGAACTGGTCTGCATATTGCGGTATCCCCAAGAGACTCAAGAAATTGCCCACTGCACTGTGCAAGCTTTGTTGTATGTTCCCGGAATCCAACTTGGAAACTTTGTCCCGCGGATCTCTCTCAGTTGGGGCATTGCCAACATTTCCTTGGTTTTCCAGCTCTGGCGATCTTACCTCTGCTGGAAGTGAACAGCTTGGCACGAGGGACCCATCCATCGATGCTGCAAGGAATAGTTTCGTTTGCCGCACTGGATTTCCGCAAACGTAGCAAGCACAATCAAAGTGATGATCAGTGCGGTTGCGTATTTGGACTGCTCTTGTCTCTTTCGCGCGCTCAATTGTTGCAGTTGAAGAAAAAGGGTCGCGCAAAGCAGGACCAAGGGAACGTGCTCTCGGGCAATCTTCACCTCGTCTCAATTGAGATCTCGACAGGCAAAATGAACCAAAATGAATCAACATGACAACACAATGACTCATGACGAAACATGTGACAAGATACGTGACAAGACATGGCAAAACGTGTCACGGCCACTTCGAAGTTGCACATCTCAGCCCTCCACTGAAACGTGATGCAGAAACATCAGCTCTAAGTGAAGCAGCACAGCCCAAACGTCTTCGTGAGCAGCCCATGGCTCTGACAAAGAAATGCTGGAAATGTACCGATTGCTTTCATCGCAATTAATCCAAGAGCCTTTGTGGATCTTTGTAGCCGTTAAAGCAAAAGCTGCTTTGGTTTCCCCGTGAACATGCGACCATCATTAAAGCTCACAACAAGAGATCTGCAACAAAAGGGTGATTGCCATTCTTCCCCTGGAGTGTCATTTGAAAATCTACATTTGGAGCTGAAGCCAATATGACAGAAAAACATGTTCTTCAGAGTGTTTCAGTGAAAATATGCGAACATAAGCTGCGTCACTCCTCAAAATGTGTAGGTCAGAATGATCGCTTTGCATCCCAAACAGTGATGTGTGTTTTCCGATTTTGCTTCTGCATACTTTGATGCAAAAGTGGAAGCCCTGCTCCATCTGTGAGTGCAGAGCTGTGAATAACAATACATAAAGCAATGCCCAGGCTAACTCTGCCTGAGAACTGCAATTCAAACCACCCAAGCAATCAGATGCAATCAGGTTTCAGGATTGCTCACTGTTGGTAAGGTCTACATCAAGCCTCGTTGGAACCGACACCAGACTGAAGCGACCATCTCGGGACAGAGAAGTCATACAAAAATATACAAAGATATGCAAAGTCTATGGACTGCCTACCCATAGCCTATCTTGGCATGGGACTCCTCCAGTATCGACGAAGAACAAGGTATCCTGATCGTCTTCTTCTCTGTCCTGCTTCCAAGATGTGCCAAGATGTGTGCCAAGATGTGTGCCAAGATGTGTGCCAAGATGTGTGCCAAGATGTGTACCAAGATGTGCCAAGATGTGCCAAGATGTGCCAAGATGTGCCAAGGAGCTCTTGGCTCTTCCATTGCAACGGAACTGATTCGTTCTGCGTCACTACAGTCGGCCATACCCCACATACTTTCTGGTTAAAACATGGTAAAACATGTTAAAACATGTTAAAACATGTTAAAACATTAAAAACATTTAAAACATTCGCATCTCCTGCGCGGCGTCTGCAAGCGGCACCTGCAGCGAAAAGGGGAAAGCGTGACCAACTCTAAAAATGAATTGAACAGAAGTTGAAGGCTCAAACACGATGAATCAGAAGCGATTCCGCAGCAACAGCAATTATGTCAAAGATTGTCAAAGTATGTGAGCACATTACCATTTAAAACGATAACACCGAATTCTGAATAGATTGTATCAAATTAAGAAGATTTAAAGATCAGCAAAACGGTCTTATGATGTCTGATGTGGTTTGTTCATGTTTGTTCGGGGTGGAACCTCGGCTGAGCGCTCCTTGGGCAGTTCTAGCGGCGCTTGCTCCGGCTCTATTCTTGGCCGCTTCAGTGCGGGCGCTGCACCTGGCGTGACGCTACCCTCGGCATCCTTGGGCCGACATGGGACGACTGTCGCGCTACAGTCTTTTCCGGACACCGTACACTCCGTACGCCCACCTTGCCTGCACTGTTTGAAGCATCCACCTATCGAGACATGAGTATACTGAATTATACTGAGTATACCGTATACCGTCAAATCATGTCAAATCAGGAATATATCAAGAATTCATGCTGACTATGCTGTCTATGGGCCTCTTGATCCACCACGATATCCTCCTCTTCTTCACCTTCCTCTTCGTCCTCTAACATAGACAAGTATGGATCGGTTTGGGCCTTGGCTCATCCAGGAACAGGATAAGGGAAGAGTTTTCACATGCAAGGCTCGATGCTGCATCTGAATGAATAAAATGAATCAACTGAATGAAATGAATGAAATGAATGAAATGAATGAAATGAAGGCATATAAAATGCATATAAAATGCATATGCATATAAAATATATAAATGCAAGTTCAGAAATGTCTAGTAAGCACCAAACAACTTCCGCATCACCCAAGTCATGATCCGGAGAGCCTCCAATCCTCGTGGCAGCAAAGAGTACAAACGTGTCTTGCACACATCCAAAGAACCGGGAGCCTTGTCTCGGCATGTCTTGCCGTCTTGCCAGTATCATGACTAGTTCTGGCAACAGTTCTGGCAAGTGACATTTTGAGTTCTCCAACGGCTTGTGTTTCATCGCCTTCTGCTGTTTCACGAGTACCATAATATCTACGCCCGACTTTTGCAGCAACTCCTCTGATGGCAATCATGACCACAGCAGATGGGTTCTTCGCATACTTCAATCGATGCTGGCAAGACCTGCAGCGGCGCATCGCTTCGGTATGCTCCAGGAGTCCACAATTGGTCCAGACTTAGTCCACGAGTCCACAGCGTCATCACTGGTCCGTTTTCAAACACAATAAATGTTGCACAAAGTTACACAAACCTGCACAACTGACAACACATTTAGACGATTTCACAATTAATATTTCTTATAATTACAATGAAGCGATTTAGAAGTAGCATAAATTTGAGGGCTGTTACTCTTGAGATAAGAATGGTCTATGGATATCTATGGAATGTCTACAAGGCAAACAAGATTGGCAATGCACTGGAAGCTTGATCGCAGAAGCAAAGAGCGGAACTCTGCTCTGGCATGAAGGCAAGAAGAAGAGACAAGAAGATTGCAAAGCCACAACTTGTTCGAAGCTCATGCGACATGCGTGTGACCATACACCATGGGTTCGAAGTAAGTTCAAAAGCGCAGCATGCCCGACTCAAAACGGCTCTGGAGCTTTCCGAAAGGCTCCCAGCCCAGTACAGACACGTTGGATCTAAAGAGCAATCAAGACCCTCTTAGAAAATGCAACAGTGACGAAATGACATTGGGTAAGGTCCTGACTCAATGACAAAAGCAGCTTCATCATCTTGTAGCTTCAAAAGGCACTTGGCAGCTAGTTCATCTAGACCAAAGACTCTGATAAATTTCTCCAATGGAGCTTCTACCTTCTCTTCTCGTTCTGGTTCTGCTTCTCTTTCTTTGTCTGCTTCCCTGTTTGTCTCTGGAGCTTGAGGCATTGTTGATTCTGCTTGCGTTCTTCGCCAGGGGGGAACCGTGGAGGAAACAGCTCTTGCCGAATTCCCTGTGGTTCCCATTTTTTCTCTCAAAAGCCGGGCTAGTGTCTCTAGAAGCACTGCTTCTCGCAGGGCTTCTTCGCTCATTTGACTCTGCATAGGAACCGCGTGTGGAACCTGCATATGGCTGGCCATCTGCATCTGCGGCTGCATCTGCGGCTGCATCTGCGGCTGCATCTGCAGCTGCATCTGCGGGTGCATTTGCGGGTGCATTTGCGGGTGCATTTGTGGATGCATTTGCAGCTGCATGTGTGGCTGCATTTGCGGCTGCACTTGTCCCTGCATTCCCATCTGCTGCGCTTCCAAGCTGCAGCCTGAGCCTTGACTGGCTGGAACGGGCTTGGCTTAATTGAGGTTTTACCTCCGCACTAAGTGGGCAACATTCTTCCTGAGCCCATATGGCCACGTATGAACACTCTCATGTCGAGTTGTTTTGGAAGATGACATCACGGCGCAATCCACCCTGTAACTTCAGTGTTTCTGTATCTTTTTGTTCGCGATGTATTGCAGAGCAGCTTTAGCTCTTTCGCACGCAAAGGCACGAAGAAGCCACGCTTCTTGGCTTCTTTCGTGCCCCAACGCGGTAATGTTAACAAAGCACCGGGCTTTCATGACGTGGTAGAATGACTTTAGCGTTGACTTTTTGTGAACTGTTGTGCCTGAGGTTAGTCCTCCTTCTGAGATAGCCATGTCGAGCCATGTGCATACCCCACATCACCGATAGCAGTCACTTCTGGCAAATGCATAATTTAGGTTTGCAAGCGATTGAAGTGCTGATCTTGTTCCCGACTGCTCTTCGCATTGAGCAGGTCTGCATATTCTTGTCGATCCATGTGTTCAGGTCCTCTCAGCCAAGTCATAAACTAAACCGTTCTTATTCTTTAATCGCTCGACATTTATGGCAGGAACAAAAAACTAAATTGCAAATCCTGCGTCGCCACATCCATATTATCATTCCTTAGGAATCTGAATCAAAACTTTCAAGATATGCAAATGATCTGCACGACAAGCTCGGAAGCGATTGAAGCATTGGAAAACTGGGCCCCGAACACTGACATCACACTTGCAAATTAAACGATCCATCTGGAATCCCTGTGAAGGAGTTGCCTCGCAGACTCAGATATCAAAGCTAAATCAAATCGCTTCAAACTCTAGTCAGGAGCGTGTCAAAAATGTTCGAATGATTCCAATCAGTTCAATATCATGAAGTGCATACATAATACACTTATAAAAATGTATGTGTGTACCGTATATATGTATATATGCTACCCCCCCAAAGATCTACCATTTTTAGCTTTTTGTTGATGTCAAAGAGGTAGTATTTCTTGGGAACCTTTTGCAAAAACAAAGTAAGCACACTATTACTTTCAAAAAAGATGAGCACATACTCAGGTCAGAAAGCACAACATTTCTTGAAGGAAGCAATCTGTTTTAAATTGCAGCGTTCCTTTCCATGCTTGAAAAAAAGGCACCTTCATTCATAAACTGCAATTTTCCTTCCAAACAAAGTATGATTTCGTTCAAGAAACAGTACCCCTACAAAATATAGAGCATTCCTCTAAACATGCAGTGCTTTCTTTCTGAAGAAGTGCAGTCTTCCTTTCAAACTAATATTAAGCCTTCCTTCAATCATACAGTATTTCTTTCAAAACACCAGATTCTAACATTTTGGACATGTCTGTGTTTTTGATGCAACAGAGTAAGAATAATATCTTGGTCAGCAATTTTTAATATACAATGAATATACTTTCATTATAGATTCCATATACTTTAAAATACCAGTTTGTTGACCATAAACATATCTTTAATAAACTCTAGCAAACCTTTGGCATACCTTCAATATCCCCTTTTAAATACCATCTAAAAAAAAACTGTAATATACCATTCGATATTCCTGTAGCATTCCATTGGAACGATGAAGCTACTTTTAATACACAATTTAGTTGGCTTTGGTATACTTTAAATATACCTTCAATGCATAAAACTTCACTATACCAGTTAATCTACCTTAAATATACATAAATATACCATTTAATTGACCTTAAATATACCATTTGATTGGCCATGAAAACATCTTCAATACACCTTTAGGATACCTCTCTACCTCATTTAATTTGTCTTGAATTAACCTTTAACGTACCATCTATACTTAGTTTACCATTTAAGAATCGTTAATATTCCATTTGATATACCGTTAATATATTATAAAAATGTTGTTTACTACAAGGCCTGGATTCAAGAAGTTTCCCCCAGAATCTTGAATCTTGAATCTTGAATCCAGGAAAGTTTGCAAAGTTTGCAAATTTTTGGGAAGTGTCTGCGTGTGTACGTCTGTGTGTGTTTGCCACGTTTTGTTGATTCATCGCATATGCCTGTGTATATGTATACGTGTTTATTTATATATATATATAGGCATAAGATGTGTATAATGTGTATATTATGATATATTATGTATACATGATATACGCCACATATGATGTATGGGCTGTATGGGCTTGAGTTGCACCAAATTCTGCGCAGCGATATCTTCAATGGCACTGGCCGGCACGACGTGTCAAGATCCAGAGCTGAGGCCGTGAAGCGAAGCAGGCTGAGCAGGCTGAGCGCATGGCACGGCGAAAGCGGCGAAAGCACAAGGCATGACACGTGACAAGTCGTTTTGACACGTGACAAGTCGTTGATCTTGTTGAGAGTTGAGATCAGAAACGACGGAAACTTTGGAAGAAACATGAAGAAGATTGAAGACATTGAAGAAGCTATACTGGTAGAGTGCTTGTTGCATTGGGAAAAACGTCTGAAAAGACATGCGCATATCTGTGCGTCTGTGTGCGTGCGCTAAGGAGGAAGGTGGCAAGTAGGCCCAGCATAGGATTTGTCAGACAAGACTTGGCAAGTTTCTCTGGGTTTCCCTTCACCACCGCTTCCCCCAGAACCACTCACTTCTCCTTCAAACTTCCAAAAGTAAATCCTTGCAATCTGTTCCTCCAACACCTTTCTTCTGTGTCAAAGGGCCGGTTGTCTGGCTAGGTTTTGCAAATCAAACTGAGCTGCAAACTCCCACCGCATTGTGAACAGGTTCAGTACTCAACAAGAGTGGTGGAGTCGAGTCGTAAAGCACATGGGCATCCATTTTGGTTGCAAGCATGTCATTGTACCTGTGCAAAAAGTCTAACGTGATAAACCCAATAATAAACCACCCCCAAATTTACCAGAAATGGGTGACCATAGGAGATTGATCCAACACTATGTATTGCTACGAAAAGTTAGTTACACGATGCAAAGTATTCACCAAATATGTAGTTGTTCAACATCCACTGCTGAATATAATCGGTTCTGAAGGATGAACCTTCCAACTCTGTGATGTTTATCAGCCCCAAATATGATGCTGAGTTGACCCCTACATGCCATAGGAGCGGACGCAGGAAAGGCTGTTTTGAAAACAGACAGTTTCTTTCTGAAACGAGGACTTTGAAATCATATCCAAATTGATCAGTACTCCTTCGCATATCTTCGCATATCTTATCCATTCTCATCCTATGTTCATCATCTTTCACTTACTTTTTAATCCAATCCCCACAGAGCCAGAACCAGCACCTCAGACTCGAGGCGCACATTTCCAACAGAGGCATTCGCATCGACTGTGTCAGTTGATCGCGTCCCTGTCTGAAATCTCAAAGAGACCACCAAAGGAGTCGCTGCAACTTGAGTGAAACAAAACAACAGCGACAGGAGCTGTGCCAGGTTCGGTATGGGCGATATCCAGCCCCGACCAGATCGCCTTGCCCAGAAACGGGCGAGTACTTGCTGCATTCCCCGTTCCCAGGTCGCTGTGGTCGCTGTGGTCGCTGTTGCAGCATTGTCGACGGAATTGTCACATCGGTTCTTCGTAGCTCCATAGGCACCAGGCTTGCCTGGTGACCAATTTGGCCGTTTTGGCCCATTTGGCACGGCCCTACTAGTCTCCCTAGTTGAGGACATCTCCTTGATCCGACAAAACACGAGCAGTTCATTTGTAATCAACGAACAAATCACAGCTATATATATATAAGTCAATCTAACAATCCAACACTTTCAGAATCTAAAAAAATGCGTTGAATCTTTCAACAAGGGAAGCAAATGTAAAACCACCGCCTCTTTACTTCTCTAACCCTGAATCACAGGTGCGAGAGCAAGTGTGAAACAGACATAAAATTAAGAGGAAACACACATGGGAAATTGCAGGTTGCTTCTGCCCTGCACTATGAAATGCTTACCATATCTCCTGCCTTCTGGATTGACAGGCCATGCATTTACATGTACAAATCGCCACAGCGGCATGCATTTCAGCGCAGTCTTAGGCGCCTTCAAACCTACGCAGTTTCTTGCAGGCCATTTGCACTACACGAAATAATGCGCAAACTCTACAGCTGCTACAGCTGCTACGGGGAGCTAAGTACTGAGAAATGGCTGGTTCACATTGGCAGCCCAAGAATTACTGTGAACGTGTATTCAAAGTTATGCAAAGCTGCAGAAAGCTAAGCTTCTTGTCGAAGTAATGGGAGCGATGGTGGAACCCCCACAGCCATGGCTGCCCCATTTCCACCATGCGCTCTTCGGGCATCCGATGCACTCGCACTTCGAGGTGTCATGCGCGGCGAAGGGCCTTTGATGCCCAAACCACCGCTGCTAGCGCTGCTGCAGCCCAACCGTTTCTCATTCCTGGCATTTCAGGTGCACTGCCATGCAATCTGTCTGGGTAAAACCTTGGAAAACCAGGTCGGAACATGGATCATCATGGGTTTCTTCACAATGAACGAATTGACTTGCAATACAGTAGTATGATTTGTTTTGTTTCGTTTCAAACTTTTGTCTCCGATCTCCCGGTGTCCTTTCACTTTTTTCGCTTTTTTCTTTTCGAACCTCGAGCTTTCCACTTCTTAGACCTGGAGCGCTCATGCTTCCAGCGGAACCTGTGGAGACCCTGCCATAGCCAGAGCTGGTCGAATTGGCAGTTCGTTTCTTGGGAGCTGGGCCTCCGCAAACGTATCCGATAAGGTCAATAAACGCCAAGAACATCCAAGAACATCCAAGAACAAGTGAAATTGTACACTGATACATCACAACGTGACACTGTGCTAACACTCAAGTGAGTCTAAGCGAGTCTTTGCATTGAAAGTCGAAAGATGTCGAAAGTCTTTGAAGGTCGTATGTCTTGGCATTGCGCCTTGTGTGGCGCCACTCTCTGACCCCGAGCTACCACGACTTCTCCTCGCTGGCGGCGGCAGCGGTGGTTGGCCACGCTCGTCGCGGTCATCCTCGCGTCCACTCGGCTTCTCGCTGGGCTTTTCGCTTGGCTTCTCGCTCTTTTCATCCTTCTCAGGATGCGTTGCCTGCACTGCTGCATTGCCACCGCATTGCCACTGCATCGTACTGCATTGCATTACATTGTGTAACTCTGCGTCATCGTGCAATTCTGATCAATTCTGCATAGTTCACCGCATTGTACTTCAGATACATGCGATGCATTGGAATGTACCACTTCCACAGCAGAGCGAACTCCGTGCACGTCAGCACAGTCATTGAGTCCCAGACAGAAGGCAAGCCTGCGCTCAGGTGTTCGTTCAAGTCTTCTATCAAGGCACCTTTGCAAGACACTGGAATCACATTCTTGCCAGCAAAGTGTATTTTGAAGATTGCTGTTGGCTTTCGTCGGAATTTGTCCTCAGCAAGACTTAGGACCTTGCTCTGGCTCTCGATGATGCGGCGCTGTTCTGTGAGGGCTGCCTCAAGTCCAGGTTCCTTCTTAATAGAGCTTTGATGTTTGTTTGAAAGGTGAACTGCAATAATACAGCTGAACAAGTTTGCTTGTTGGAGTTTGGTATTGCTACTTGAACATATCAAGTAAAATATGTGTTCTATATATATATGAGGTTTTTTTTAATGTTTTCTGTAATGTTTTGGTTTGATCGTTTTGTCGCCTCCTGTGCTTCGACGATTGCGCGGAGCTCCTGGAGCTCTTGCTCCGCCTCGAGCTCTCGCACGCGCGTCTCCAACTCTTCCACCCGAGCCTCACAACATCCCCCAACAAATCGTCAACAAATCGTCATGTCAAGGTGTCAAATCATGTCAAATATTGTCAAATCTAGGTCTATAGGGTCTATAGGTCTATAGGTCCATCATGTCTGTCTACACTCTTGCAGATCATACAGCACATATCAGCACATAATGTCTAAAGTCTAAACATGTGATTCGTCTACAGTTGTTCTGCACACATGTCAAGAGCGTTTCTGGTTTCAAAAAACACTCAGTTTGTTTTTGCCACCTGCAAGGCACGGGTGTCCCCCATCCTCCAAAAAGAGTCAGCCCGATGTCAGAAAACTTGAAACCTGCACTACTCTCCAAGCTATGAGCCAAATGCAAAGGAAAAGATGGGAAAGCTTTTCCAAATGTAACTCCACAAACTTGCAAAGGTATGGAAACATCAATGTCTCAAGACCGGCTTGCACTCAAAACTCTTGTCATCCATTCGGCCGTCTTTTTTCTGAACCCTGTTCAGTCAAAGTTTCTACGAAAAGGCAATTTTAGCCTGAAACATTAACATTGCTGGAATTACACGTCCATCGCAGGCAGTTCTGCAAAAGAGTGCCATTCCTGCCACAGTGCCTCTGGGTGGCACGAGTAAAATGTGACCAGTTATGGCCTGCTTTCACTCAGACTTGGCACCCTTTCCTCCAAGCTGAAAAACAAATTTCTTCCGGATATTTTAGGACATGAATTTCACTTTTTGTCGAGATATATCGTCTTCGAAGTTCATGGACCTCTCAAACGCTGTCTTCCTGTAAATTCCTCGTTCTGTTTTCGGAGAGGTCCTGTCTTTGGGCTTTTGGACTCTGCGGCCTTTCGAACAGGTTCTTCCTTGACCCCAAGCCTTCCTGGGATTCTAGCCTGGAGTGCTTCCGATCACGGCTGGACTTCAATGTTATGAATCCAGGAAGAGTTGCCTTTCAAGAGCTAGGAGTGAAAGGATGTCTTTTGAGGCTCCAACTAATCTTTGCTTCCTTTCCTCGTCAGACACGAGCCTAAGAAGCTCAAGGAGCTCAGAGAAAAGCGTTGACAAAGTGATTTCGGAGCTTCAATCTTTGGTAACTTTGGTCACTTCGACAAAGTGACGGAGCTGTGCGGCCGCTGGGATAATGTCGACGTTGACTGAGTTCCTCAGATCTCGAGCGCCTCTTCTGATCTGAGACTGAAAGGCACTGAAAGGCAAAGCAAACAGTACCACAAAAGCTTTCATGTCTGGCAAAATCAAACATGAAAGAAGCAACAAAACAACAATCATGTTGCAAGGCCTTCACAGGTCTCCACAGCCCGCAAATTGATTGATGCGAACATGAACAAATACTATAATGCATATATAAATAAATATTAATATTTGTATTATATATATATACAGAATACATATATACATAAATAGGTACACTTGTCATCATATATATTGTACATTATATATCAAATAGAACCCCCAAAAAGATACCAGTAGAAAAGTGTTTCCAGGATTGTTCCTTGTATTTTTCAGGTTTCCATCTCTTCTATCTATTTGGGGGTTGCTATATTCAAGCAGGCTGGCAGTTACGTTGCAGCTAAAGAACATAATAGTCCACGTGTGGCTGCGCAAGGACAAACTCCCTGATTTTGAGATTGTTCATGGGATCCTGGTTCCTGGCGCGGCTGGGTTCAAGGCCAGTACAGTCGCACGCAAAAATCGATTCCATTGAAGTGTCAACAACGAATCGAATGGGCGCACACGATGAGGATACTTCCAGGGTCGGTGTCATAGACTTGCACCTTGACTCCTGTTTCAGGCTTGGCATGCCATAGCGACATGATGCAGGATGCGATGTCATGCCGAATGCAGAGAACGGCATAGAATGGAGAGGGCACTACACTTTCTCTTGCAGTTAAGATCTTCCGTCAAATGCTTCGCAATCTACCCCTTTTACATTCCTTTTACCAAGTCTTACAAAGTTTTACCAATAGTTTCATGGTCTGATGTTTTCGGCGGCCTCCATTTTCTAGAAGGCTCGTCCAGCTTCTTGATAGGGTTGTAGTACCATGTTTTCCATGCTCTTCGGCCTGAAGGATCAGTGATCAGTGATCGATGATCCAAGATGATCCAAGATGATCCAAGACTCTCCAAATGCTCATCGCATCTCATCGCAAAGCTTAGGAGCGGACCCACTTGATATCCAGGTTCACGAAGGCCATAGTGACCCCAGACCCAGAGCCGCCCATGAAGGACATTGGGTCAGCTTGAAACTCCTGCGACATAGTAGGTGGAAGCACAAGGACACCAAACGCTGAATTCAGGCAAATCATAAAAGTCATAAAACTATTGATCTTTTAATATCTTTTAATCTTCTTTTTCCTCAAAGCTACGATTACACAGTACGACAATTCCAGCTTGTCTCAGAGCCAAACAGTCCTTCGAATTGAAGTCAAGCTTGGGTTGCTTCTTCTTACTCCGCGTCTTCTTCACGTGATCCAAGAAAGGTGCAGGAACGTCGGTCTGTACAGAAGAAACAAGATAAAGAACGCTAGACTGGCAATTTAAACATTGCAAATCCCAGCGGCGAAGAAACAAAGTATGATTTGTTAGGTTTTTATTGTAAAATTATGTAAACACGTTCAATCAAGACTTGTCAAATTTTTAAACACTTACATCCTTTCCATATCCTTTCCATATCCTTTCCATATCCTTTCCATATTCTTTCCATATCCTTTCCATATCCTTTCCATATCCTTTCCATATTGGGTTCAAGCCGTTCAAGCCATTCAAGCCTCCATGTCATCTATGTCTCCAACGTCCAGGTCTCGGATGTCCGCCTCGAGTCTCCACTTTCGAGGGGTTCGGAGCGTACACTCGAAAGAACTCGGTTGCTACGTTGCTACTTGGTTTCGACTTACCCGGACTTACCCTATCCGAACTCAAGTTAGGCTGCACTTGTGCACAACTGCAGGATTCTTATTTATCTCTCAATTTTTGTTAAACTTGAATCTGCCAAATCCCTGTTGATGCTGCATTGCTTTGCGGCAACTGGGGTAGGACGAGCTGAAAAGGTGTTGGTAAACATGTCAATGACAAATCAGTAAGGATCCTGTTGTTAGGACACCAAAAACAGCAAAAGCCGACAACATTCACGCCAACATTGCCAAAGCATGCCAAAGCTCAGAAAAGCTGAAGAAGCTCAAACTGATTGCTGAAAAGTGTTTAGGACCGTTTGGCACATGAAAAATTGTTGGCACCACTTGTTATTTTCTGCTCACACTGTCCCCCGGACCTTAGCATCTACAATTTGGTAGCGCGGTGGATGGTACTCCATAGCATTCGCGACCACCAGCAAGAAGAAGGGTCGTATCCATGGAGCCATGGCGGAACTGAGTTATCTGAGGTAAAATCGGTAAAATTACTTCTGTTGATTCCCGAGAAGCAAAGATGGGGTGCTCCGGGAGTTTCCTCTAAGATTCTAATAGGTCATGTGGTTATGTAGCAACGGAGACAGTAACGCTGAGGATTAATTGCAAAGCAGCAAGGTGCCACGAAGGTACAATGTGAATGAAACAGGAACCCTCGTGCTGTGATGTACTCTTTCTGGAAATATGGAAATTGCAAATCTGTTCCTACGCTTGTCCAAGTCGTCAAAGCGTCAAGACTCGGATGCAAAATTTAAGTCCTGACGTCAACACTCATTGTCTTGCTTCAACAAAGCCGAAAGTCTTTCAGGGTTCCTTTCAATGACATTCACTGCGTTCAAAGATGTTCAAAGATGCTTTGTTGATATTCAAGGACTCCTGATGCAATATGATGGAATCACTGAGGACTCAGGACCTTCACAATGTTTGACCAGCGGATGAAATCTGGACATGTGAGACGGTCTGGTGCCCTTAGAGGCTGAGACCACTCCGTGCATCTGATGTGACACAGCCACGTTCGCTGTGAAGTGAAACTGGAGGTGTTACTCAAAGGTGCCAACTGTTAGCGTTATTTCAGGATTCGCATAAATTCATAAATTATATAAAGTTCCATTTGCTGGGATCTGCGGTTTTTGCAAAGAAACAGCAATGACCCTGTCGCGTTCGATTACATTGTGCTTATTCTCCACTCAGTTGGCGAATCATGGACTGCCAATTCCTCTCTCCAGCCTCAAGGTATCGCAAAGGGTCAAAGATTTCTTGTATCTAAACATAATATCTAAACCAGGAATGTTTCTGTCCAGTGCACTTCCACCCAACACAAGTCTGTTAGCAAATTGTCTCTGGCCTCCTCTTTTGCCTCTCGGACAGACATCTCAGCACTTCTGCGTTGGACTTCCGCTGTGAAGCTCTGCTTGTACTTTTCGTAGCACTCAAGCCGCCCTGACGGAGTGCTATGACCCAAGCATCGGACACCCGCTTGACCGAGAGGCTCAAACCTAGAGAGCGTTGAGCAACTGTGACCGATTCAAGCATATCAAAAGATTTTGATAGGGACGTTTCTATGGAAACAAAAATTAAAGGACCGGATAACCCCACAAGTCAACTTCTTCCAATTATGAGAAACAAAAGTTGTAGCGGGACGGGGAAGGAAGGAAAGACAAAGGAGGTGGTGGAGGATCGAGAAGTTAAACAAATTGTATGTGAAGAGTTGTGTGTGTGATAAAGTTGTGTGTGAAAGATGTGTCTGACACAATTATGTGTGTGAAAGATTGTGTACAGTGGCGCGCAACTAAAAGATGCAAGTGCTTCCACGGGGCGACAGATGACCATAGGTCGCCCTGCATGGCCCAGAAGCACACACACATGCATCGCGACCAAAATTAAACGACGCAAGTGCTTCTTTCCACGTTGGGCCGCAGCTATGCGGCTACTGCAGCAAGATCGGAGAGCATCATATGACACATCAAGCTGACAACCAGCTGCACACAGTCGAGGAATAGGTGCACTGCCCATCAGTGAAAACCCTGCTTGTCTTCCGCCCATGGAGAAGATGGAAGGGGAACCTGGGCGCGATGCAAAGGCAGATCAGGTTCAGAAAACACAATGCAAAGACACCACGTCACACTGTTTCATGCGTGTTCTAATCGAAAACAATACAGATGGTTCAGCTTTCCGACCGTTGCATACCAGATGCAATGGGCGCACATTGACCTATGTGTTCGGAATGATTTTGAAGTATCAAAGCCACGTTTTTTGGGACACCGGACAAGTCATGGGCCCCTGGCAATCACACAGGGGTAATGGGGCTCAAAGACAGCTGTGATGGAAAACCTTCAACGACGAGCTCGTTGGCGCGCACATACGGCACAAATATACGCTTGTTTTTTTTTGCAGCGCCAACGTCACCTGCGGCGCACGCGATTTCTTCCCACGTTGGGTCACGATCGAGAAATTGGTGGGATGAAGTGTGCCAGCATCTCCAGTGGTGCATTGCTGGCCATCATCTCCAGTGGTGCATTGATGTATGAGTTCCAAAGGAAGATTCATGCGCCAGAGTTCCGTATGCAGGTTCTTCAAGATAATGCGTCGTGAAGTGCCACGCCTGCCACGCAAAGTGAAGGTGGACGTGGCCAAGCGCCACGCCTGCCATGCAAAGTGCCGCGGCGTCACCCGCGCCCAAGCGGCGCCCAAGCGGCGCCCACGCGCGCCACCGGAGCCAGCCCAGCGCGGTGAGTGCCACGCCTGCCTCGCAAAACGAAGGTGGATGTCGTGAAGTAGTTGTGTGTGAAAGATGGTGTGTGGCAAAGTTGTGGGTGAAAGATGGTGTGTGGCAAAGTTATGGGTGACAAAGTTGTGGGTGACAAAGAGGGGTCTGACCAAGTTGCGTGTGACAAAGTTGTGAGATTATGTGTGGTTGTGTGTGAAAGATGGTGTGTGGCAAAGTTGTGTGTGAAAGATGGTGTGTGGCAAAGTTG
>Ga0126342_10010850_pt1 | contig 16307 bp, 15 predicted proteins | sample Cyp1metagenome_FD_92528 | JGI IMG/M metagenome (GOLD analysis project Ga0126342, IMG submission 92528) | Coral microbial communities from Lord Howe Island, Old Settlement Bay, Australia - Cyphastrea 1 metagenome | ecosystem: Host-associated > Invertebrates > Cnidaria > Coral ... | reverse complement strand
AGATCTTCACTTGGACTTCATGCTACGCTACATGATCTTCAATTGCACTTCATGCTACGCTACATGATCTTCACTTGCACTTCATGCTACGCTACATGATCTTCACTTGCACTTCATGCTACGATACATGAGCTTCACTTGCACATCATGCTACGCTAAATGAGCTTCACTTGCACTTCATGCTACGCTACATGATCTACACTTGCACTTCATGCTACACTACATGAGCTTCACTTGCACTTCATGCTACACTACATGAGCTTCACTTGCACTTATTCCTACGCTACATGATCTTCACTTGCACTTCATGCTACGCTACATGAGCTTTACTTGCACTTCATGCTACGCTACATGAGCTTCACTTGCACTTATTCCTACGCTACATGATCTTCACTTGCACTTCATGCTACGCTACATGAGCTTTACTTGCACTTCATGCTACGCTACATTCTCACACTAAAGTCGTTCTTTAAAGATGATTTATATACATCATCGACCCACTACCATACATGTTTACACAGTTACGACATGAAAGACAAACGCGAACATCAGTTGCTTGTAGTCACTTATATATAGGAATGATTTTAAAGTTGCTTCTTCGTTACTGCTGGGTGCAAATGAAAACTTATATTCCAAAGTCCCTCAGCTCTCAGTCAAAACAAATACCTTTGCGTATCCGCAGTTGGCAATGGAGATTCACACATGCTGAGCATGATAACTTGTTGCAACTGTTTGGCACTCAAGTGGCCAAGTTGTAGGCAAACCTTTTATCCTGGATTGGATGTTATAATGTGCTTAACCCCAAGGATAAACTTCCAGAGGCTTTGAGTACCGGAAATCCGGGGTTGACCCGAGCGAGGCCATGAAAAATACACCGGGTTTAAATCCCGCTTCATAAAACATGTCCCAAAAATATAAACTAATTCTGTTCAGTTTAAATGAGCATATACAATGTTAGGTTGTTCGTTTAAATCCAGATCTATGGGAAATCAAATAGTCCCACTATACAATACATCATTATATGTATATAACTGATTTGTTTACATTAAATTCACAGTATAACAATAGATTATCTAGTGGGATTCTATGATCATAGTACCATGAAGTAAATATTACAAACCAAAGTGACTAAGTATCACTATCAAATGGTTTTAGTGGGATTACTAGTCTCATTTGTCATTCTGTCATTGTACAATATATCTCATTATAATATATATATATATATTTACACATACATATCTATGTTATACTCCATATAAATCCATAAAATCTAGCATTATATATAATTATTTTTATTTTATCATCTTATCATCTATTTGATTCCAATAAATCCACTTCATAGTATATATATATATATATTATATCATCATATCATCTATTTGGTTCCAATAAATCCACTTCATAGTATCACTGGATTGGTTCAAGGGAAAAAAACAGAAACCTTCCTATTTCATGGGTAAAAAACATGGTTCAAGGGAAATATTTAATTAACCCAGAAACACCCAGAAACACCCATATTTCATGGGAAACACCCATGATTTTCCCTTTAACCAATCCAGTGATAGTAATACCTCTCATCCCATCCGCGTTTCGCGGCAGGTGCTGCTGTGGGACACCGTCAGCGCCACCCTGCCAGAGCTGGTAACGGACAAATGCGCGGCGCTGGTGCCTTGCCATGCCTTGCCTTGGTGGTTGGTGGTGACTTCACTTGCCATACCTTGTTTCATACAGATGTTGGGGCAAGGGAAGTGGCAAATGCAATTTGAGCGAGATGTTGGCAGAAAACCAGACATACCTTGAAAAACGCTTTCTTTCCAACACTGGCAATTATGAGAACGTGCCTAATATGTTTCACCCTCTATATCAAGCATTCATGTTTGTTGGCAGAATCACCAGATGCCCCCCCCTGCCAGACATTTCAAGTGTTGTTTGGTACTTCCATGTTTTCTTTGTTAATTTCAACTGTTGAGATTCTTGAGTAGGTCAACCCACAATCTTACGCTTGAGATCATGTTCCCCAAAAAATGGCGGTGCGACCCAGGGCACAAGGGTCGATCAGCAATTGGTACGACCAAGAATTGGGATTTAGCTATCCATATTACAAAATTGGGAAGAATCTTGGTAATTAATCCATGTGATTCTCGGATTTTAGGGAACCCCATTTTCAGACAACACTTTTTTTTCCATCTATATATCTGGGTAAATTATAACGACCTCACTGTTCTCCCTCACTGGATTCAAGGTTAGTGAGGGGAATCATCCCAAAATAGCCTTATTTCAGATTAGTGAAATGTTCGAATTTACCCAGATATAAAGATATGAGGGAAAGATGAAGGAAATATGATAGGGTCCCAATAGGATATATATATATATATGGATATATTTGCGCCAGATTATAGCCAGATAAAACCAGCAATATGATCTTTGGGCGTGTCTGAAGATACGCTTCACCTTCAATTGCCAAATGATTATTTTGATAGGGAACATAATCAGCCAATGGATTTGGGGTATACCCCATTTTCAGACTAGTTATAGTCCATGTCTAGTTGTTTTTTCAAATTTTCTGGCTAGTGTTTTTTTTTTCAATCTGTAAAATTAAAGTCTCCTTGCATTAATGCCATAAGCTCAGTTCTACAAAAAAGTTCCAGCATTTCAGGTTGTGTAATTGGATTGTTTTCCTCAACATATCCGAAGTACAGTAAAAGTTACAAAAGTTGCATGAATCCAGTTATATACCTTCTGGCAAACTACCATAGATGTGAACATATCATCATCTCAATAGGTAATGCATCCATACATGGTTGATTTTCCACATCTATGGTCCTAACATGCTATGATGAATTACCTCGGATGATAACATAGTAATTCGTCCAGAGTCATTCAATATGATAGTACATGATAGTACTTTTCATTGTTCCATTAATCCAGTGGCTCTATCGTGATACATCCAGGGGATGGAATCATTATTACTGGTTGGTGGTTTGGAACATGAATTTTATGCCTTTCCATATATTGGGGATGTCATCCAACTGACTTTCATATTTTTCAGAGGGATTGGTATACCACCAACCAGATTAGATTAGTACATGATGGTAATTAAACCATCCACTAACTAAAGGTTCCCACAAGGTGTTGAGCTTCCGGATCTCCGCTCGGTTTCGCCCAGTTTGCCGTGGCCGTGGTCGACAACGCGGCCTTCGATGCGTCTTCGAAGCATGCGGAGAGCATGGCGGTGAAATGCCGGACAGCCCAGGATGTTTAGAGATGGGGGGTCCATCAATCTGGGTGATGTTCCAGTTCGTTATGTACACGTTTACCAGAGGGTAGCTGGTTGGTGGTGACTGGAAGAATTTCATGACTTTCCATATATTGCGAATGTCATCATCCCAACTGACGATTCGTCATATTTTTCAGAGGGGTAGGCTCAAAACCACCAACCAGGTAAATGGTGTTCTTTATCAACCAAGGAAAATCATGGGAGATGGGGATATGATGGGAATATATCACCAACCAAAAAAGGATGAATTCTAATCTGGGTAAATTTCATCACGACCGAACCCTGTTCTCCCGGAGCCATCATGGTTAAGGGAAACGATCCCCAAATGGCCGAACTATTCAGGTTGAATTATTCCCAGAACCATAAAGGATCCCCGATAGCTGGAGGGTTAATGAACAATCCTATGATCTCATGGATAGAAATGGATGAGAACTATGAGAACTGGAGGTCCCAGTTTAAAGCTCCAGAAATCCAGATGGTTCAAAATTGGAGAAGAAGGTACCATTTTATAGGGCCATAATGGGGATAACATCTTGATGTTGGGGTTTATGGTGATCTTGATCTTAAGCAGGAAATTGTGGGATTTTTGGTGAAATACCATGGGATACCCTTTGGTAAACGTTTACAATTTGCTATTGAAAATGGCCATGTTCAAAATAATTGATTTACCCATTAAAAATTCTGATTTTCCATAGTTTACCCATTAAAAAATCTGATTTTGCATAGTTTACCCATTAAAAAATATGATTTTCCGTAGTTTTTTGTTAACATTTACTGGAGGTTACTAACCTTGGTGATCGTAAGTACCCTGTGGGGAAAGCCAATGCCATGATGCTACCGTCTCCAAATGGGATGGGTTATAGAAACCATGTGTGGTGATGACTTGGGGATGGCTCATGGCATTGGGTTTACCACAGAAAATGTGGGTTATCCTATCTATAAATGGGTTATAACTAAGCTATAACATGTTATAACTTTGGTTGTTAATCACTAAGTAGCATGACCCTCCAAGACTCCAAGCTGGCCATGGCTACAATGAGGGGCGCTAATTAATGGAATTTTCTTGATGTCGTTGGTTAACCCATGTTCAACCACATGGAAATAAGAATGTGTTAAAAAATGGAGATTAAACAAGTACTTCGAAAATTGGTTCATAAACTGCAATTTTATAGAGGGATTTAAGCAGCCAAAATGACGATTTGAGCGTCCCAAACATGGGGATTTAGGTGATGACAGTGATGTTAGGTACCCTCTGGTAAACGTTTACATAACTATATAAAATCACCATTTTCAATGGGAAATTCCACTATTTCTATGGTCATTTTCAATAGCAAACTGCAACAAATTACCACAAAATAAGTGGGTTATGACTAGCTCAGTAGTTTCACGATGTTTCAATGTTGGATCTATAGAGCTGGCGATGGGTGTTGCCCAATAGTTCGCCAGGGTGGTTTGGGGCGTTTAGAGAACATAAACTGGTCATCATATCTATGGTTAATGGGATATATGTATATATATATATATATGGGTAAACTATAACGACCTCACTGCGACCTCACTGGAAATCATGGTGAGTACGGGAAATGGTCCCCAAATGGCCTTATTTCAGGTTAGTGATTTATTATAATTTACCATTATATATATATATATAAACTATAGTTTATAACTGGGGGGGGGCATCACCTTTTTGCTAGTAAAATATCATCAGATCTGCAAATAATGAATGTTTGTAGAAGGCTTCCCATGTTTTTGTTGCAAAATTTGCGGGTTTCATCAACATTGGTGGAAAAAAAGGTGTTCTGAATCTGGATATATAGTGATATAACCAACGCACATGATTTCTTGTCACTAACCAAGATTAAGAACTCATGTTAATGCATATATTTTGTTAACAACGGGGATTAACGAAGATATCATGGGGTCATGCTATGGCAGGGTTTTTCAGATCCCCATGGCTTTGGTGGGGATAAAACCAAGCAGTTTATGGTGGATAATGGGATAGAATTATATAACGGATAATTATTCATGTTGTGTATATATATATATAATATACATATAGAGAGAGAGGCTAAATCATCATCGGGATTTTCCTTTATTTTCGTGTTCATTGGGTTTATTAATATTATAGATCCAAAATGGTGATTGAGCAACAATTAACTTGGATTGTAAGTTGAAATATACCCTCTGGTAATTGAACAGAATGGCTCAGATGGTTTACTAAAGATGGTGGTTTTCCATAGCTCTGTTAGTTTACAAGTTGTCACATTGGAATAGGATCGTTTCGAGCTCCAGATGTGCCATGGTCAGTCGTTAGATGATGGATTATGACTACCCAGTCCTTGGGGGATGCGAATAATTAATCCGTTTCATAGGCATTTTGTGTATCCATCTGGGTAAATTTCATCACGACCTCACCGTTCTCCCGAAGCCTGGTTCATCATGGTTTTTATAGGGAATTCATCCCCTTTTTATGGCCGAACTATTCAGGTTAGTGAAACATTATAATTTACCCAGATTAATCCGTTTCATCCAGGGATTTTGTATATCCATGACCACAGGATTCCCATGGGCTATGGGCTGACCATAAACCATCAATCCTAGCTTTGGACCATGGCACAAATTGCATCTTAGCAAACCTTTCTTGACATCGAAGCGGGATTGTTTGAACAGGGAGTCTATGGTTTTGTCATGATTTATCGAATGTTCAATTTCAAGTGGCATTGCTAATTCAATTTCGTCTTTGAACTAAGAGTATTAATAGGTAGCCAGCCATTTGCATGCCCCAAGCATTTACTGCAGCAACCAGAAAGAAAAGAAAAGAAAAGGTAGCCAGCCGGCTCTCAGCTCCAATGGATTGGTTACTCTGGCGACAGCTTTGAAGTCTGTGAGCAGCTGCTGTTTGAAATGCTGAAATGGACACTGGCCACTGCGGACGAGTCTTCGGTGATAGCTCTGAACTGCAGGAAAGGGCTTTGCATGTGCAGATCTGGTGCTGCTTTTGACGAGCCAAAAGGACAGCCCAAAATGGCCATGAAAAGAGATCACACAAAATGGTGATGAGTTTTGGGGCACATGTTTTTCGTCTCAAACATGTTTCTTGTCGGATGAACTGCCATGACTTTCCCAATCACTAGATACTTTCATCCCCACTGTATCTCCATGTTTGTATCTTGGTGATGTCAAAAATACGGTCGCCAATCAATCTCACGGAACAGTTCTCGCTGGCTAAACTTCAATGCAGAATGAACATGAATTCATTTTCCAAGTCTTAGCCAAACATAGTGCAAAAGCAAAAATGAAACAGGGATACTGCACCCAAGCTTATCCACGCAGGAGGGGTGTCTCCTGGAACCCATTGCAGCCCGTGATTTTGATGTTTTCAGAATGGCTGCACATCTAATTTTTGAGACAAACCCATGTACCCCCTAATCGTTGGAAAATTTACCATGTGCCATGGCATCTAAAGTTTTAAAATAAATTCCTCACCTAGTCATGTTGATGAATACATCCCACAGGACAAACCCAACGACAAACCCATGTGTTCCGCGTATATCAGAGACCCAGCATAGAATTATGTTGAAGCATGTTGAAACCATCTATAAAAAGGGCTCCTTGGATGGATAGATTGGTTTTTAATGTTTATACACCTATCCAAAACTCAGGATACATTATAGCCACCGACGTCAAGTGGAAGGTGAGTAGGGGTAACTAACTATCAGGTTAGTTATGATCACATGTTTTCGAGAACTATAGTATAATAATAATAATCATTATTATTATTTATGATTATTATGATTTTTATTTATGATTGTTATGATTATTATTATCATTATTATGATTTTTGTTATCATTATTATTATTATTATATACTATTACTAGTATTATTAGTATTATTATTATTTATTATTATTATTCTTATTATTATTATTATATATACACATTCTAAATTATATTACATATTATTACATATAGCAGGGACCCAACAGTTTAGCCAGTTGGCGCCCAAATTTGCTAAGTGCATGGCAAAGTTTTACCGAGTTTGAATGGCTCAGTTGACTCAACTTTCCCCATTGCAATTGCCATATAATTTTTGGGCGTAACGTTGGAAGAATATTGGTAATCCATGTGATTGTCGGATTTTAGGGAAACCCCCATTTTCAGACAGTAAACTATTACCACAATACGCCTAAAAATAAAATCCATCTATATCTATATCCCATAAAATCCCTAAACGATTATCACACTCTGCCTATCATGGCTAGTTGAATCCCACTTCGTCATGGTTAGAAAAACTAAGCATGACAGGAACAAACGTCCTGAGAACATCCAGCATCAACCAAGTTATATACTAAGTCTGGTTGGTGGTTTGGACCATTCTTTCTTTTCCCAATAGTTGGGATGATCCAATCTGACTTTCATATTTTTTTCAGGGGTGTAGGTATACCACCAACCACTATTAATCAATCCATGTGGGAATGGTTTATACCATTTATACCATCTATTTATGGTGAAATTGGGAATCTATTGATATTTTTTCAGAGGGGTTTTACTTCCGCCAACCAGGAAGTCATCTATATAAAGTACATATTTTGCAGTTAATATTACGTGAAATATTTGTTGAGACACCATGGTTAATTTTTTGCACTATAGTGGTGTCATTAACCATAACCTTATCATAGTAATGTGCCATATAAACCATGGTTAATATTTGTACCATATCCATTAACAACTTATAAACCATACATGTTTTGGTGTTTTTTTTTACCTCCCGCCAAAAAATGTTCCGCAGGTGTCTCTGACGACTTCAGTGCTCCGAGGTGCCACTTGAGATTTTCAGGGTGGAGAGTCGCTGAGTTGTTTGTAGCGGAAAAGGAGATTCTCAGCGTATTGGTTGGATATGGTTCAGAATTGGTTGGTTCAATAGTTCTACTTCGTCTACTTATTGTTGGTTGGATATGTAAAACTCATCTATGGAATATTCGATTATTGTAGGTTATTACGCTTTGGTAATTTAATGTAGCGCGCTGGAAAATCACCATGTTTAGTAGATAAATCATTTGTTTAATCCATATAGCCTAGCTATCTTCAAGAACCAGAGGGTAGGATGGTAAAATCCCAAAATGAAAGTTGTTTACCATCTAAAACGAGGGATCAAAGGCTCAATCATTTGGATTTTACCTGGTTTTGCCCCCCTTTCACCAAACCGGACAGACATGGATGTAAGACATCAAAATGACTAATGAACAAATCATTTGCCATTAATTGCCAGGGGATTCTTTGTCATACATGTAGATATGAAATCACCAGGAAACGATTTGAAAGTTGGCCCAGAAGGATCACACAGATTGTCCCGGTGACGTGAGGAACTCAAGGCGCATGGTGGACGCCCAATAATACGCCATTGACAACGCCATGTTGACGACGAGGTGAACGACAGGTGGACATGGGTGGACCAGGTAGACCAGGTCATCATGGAGCCTTACAGCGGCCATGCCATGATGGCTAGGGGCGGCTGGGCTTTGCACGGCCGTCCGGGCACGCCAGGAAACTTGGGAATTTCCTTCTGACAACAAGAAGCATCCTGAGTTTCGAGAAGGATAGCTCAAACCTGACCTATACCTGACGCGCACTGACCCTAATTTGAATCGTAAGTGTGGCTAATCGTTGACCCCTGGAATTGGATGCTTTACCCATTAGACCCGGCTCTGAACGGCAAACCATCTGCAGTCAAGTGGTAACAGGAGCAGTCCCAGTAAAATCAGTTAACCTCTAACTGCTTGACCTCCGGCAACCGACGGCAAGAGGGAAATCAACATCTAACGGGAAGAGCATCTAGAATTTGATAGCTCTGTAGAGAAAAGTATGACTGTTCCATTGACATTTCAGATTGACGGCGCAGCCAGTGGAGCTGCAAGCAGTTAGATCAACAAAATTGGGATTTGACCATGATTTGAGTAGTGAATGGTGAAGTTTCAGCCTTTGCTCTCAAAGTGTTGCTTTTCGGAGCGTGTCCAAGATGAAGAGTATACTCCCCTTCATTCCAAGCTGGACCTTTGTAAACTTTGTTAGGATCATCAAAAACTGCAACATGTTTCGCAAGAAGATATTGGAATCCAAGCTGCAACAAATACATATAATATGATGCTTGGGCCCATAGAAAAGTCAATATCTAAGTTGTTCAACCTTCCCAGTTGCACTTGACGAAGGTATGTCGGAAGCATCTCAAGTTGGAATTGTTGATAGTTACATTGTCGGAAAGGTCCGTCAAATCAACTTGAGATGTGAAGAAAAAAACATCCAAAACCACTATAGTCTATAGTACCATAGCTTACTTCACCATTGCTTAACAGAACCGGCACCCCAACTTCACTAATAGCCATAATAACCAACAACAGCCATAGTTGACTTCAATCATCGCAGGCCTTCAGAGTTATATGGTCAAAAAAACATGGTTTATTAGTATGTGAGGCAATAACGTTATTTGACCAATAGTCATCAATCACTGTAGAATACTTAACTTAACTTAAGTTATTAACCTATCGTATGCACACACACTATATATTTACAACTATGAGCAAAATTAAAACTGATAAGATAGTTCCCAAGATGATCATTTCATAACTTTTTATAAGATAAGTTTAGGTTATATTTATAATACTTATACTTATATACTTATATAGTAACTATATAAATTATATAAATTTAAATACAACTATTACAACCCAAGATGATCATCTCCCCAACTTCACCAATGAAAGCAACCGGCCCTGCGGCTTCGTTCGCCAGGCGAGCTTTGATCGTGGAGAACTGTTTCAGTGATGTTTCAGCTCGCCATGGCGCCAGGTGCGTTGAAAAAAATCGGGGTGTTTCCAGAGGTTTCCTAACAGGTACCCTAATAGTTGGATGGTTTATTTCATGGAAAATCCAACCAAAAACTAGATGATGACTGGGGGTAGCACTATTCTAGGAAACCTCCATATTTTGGATGTTTACCCTCTGGTTATGACATTCACAGTTCGCCATGGTATAGCTGGCCCTAATCGATTCATAGATGGTTTAGCATATGGTTTACCTATTAAAAATGGGTGGATCTTTCCATGGCTATGTTAGTCATAACCAGATGGTAATGGATGTTTACATGGAAGATTTTGAGATTTGGAGGCTCCCATGACTGACTTTAACGGAAACCTCCTTTCCTTTTTTGGTCGAAAATGGGTGGTGGTTGTTTCGCATCCAAAATGCTGGGATTTCATCGTGGAGCATGGGAAAATGATGGGTATCTTCACAAAGAACACGACGATACCCGAAATCTTTGGCGAAGTTTATACGAAATAGCTAGAACCTTAAAAAAGTATAGCTATAGCTAAGATTAGCTAAGTGAATGGAGTTCATAAATCTGGTTGGTGCTTTGGAACATGTGTTATTTTCCATTTTATATATGGGATGTCATCCTTCCCATTGACGAACTCCATCATTTTTCAAGCTGGTTATTGCACCACCAACCAGAAATGTTACCCTCTGGTAAACTAACATAACTATGGAAAATCACCATTTTTAATGGGAAAATCCACTATAAATGGTCATGTTCAATAGCTCTTTTGACATAACCAGAGGGTAATAAGGTAGCCATTGCTTTGTCGAGTACCGCCATTGCGCTGCCAAGCTGCGGTCACCATGCCATACCACCATAGGGATGAGCCGAGCCGTAGACGTTGCTGATGTACGTTGCTGGGGGGTTATAGATAATATAATATATAATAATGTGTGTATATATATATATATGGGTAAACTATAATAGTTCACTAACCTAAATTATCATATTTACCAACATCAATGGGAGATCTCCAGGATCCAATACATGGAGGTACGTAAACGTACCATATCTTGGGCCATATGAATTGTGGGGATATTCCCTGAAATTTAGGCCTGAAAAAGAGGCCTTATATATGGAATCGGTACCTCCAATTTAGGATCCTGGAATGGCCATTGATTTTATGAAATGCTCAACGAACAACGGTTATTAAAAAAACGATAAACTATGTATGGTTATACTATTATGTGTATAATTTAACTTATACTGGTTATGATATGTTTTTTCCCCATTAAACAAAAAACATATAGGCGTGCAACCCAAGCCACAAAAAAGCTCATTGATAGCCACTCAATTGGGTGCTGGGAACCGATGAGCCACCGTGTTTGATGGTTACCAGAAGATTTCCATCATGGTCCCCATGATTTGTTACCATGGAATCATATTCTACCATTACATTCATATTATATATGTATAATATTATATCTTTATATATATATAGTTCATCCATGCCCTGGTAAAATGTTGGTGATATTCTCATGATATTCCCAGTATATCATGAATAACAGCCTGGTTTCACACTGTTCTATCTCTGTTACTATATGTATTCCCATCTGAGCCATGAAAAATACCCTGGTTGATTGCTGAATATAGGAACTTACACCAGCTAATTTATTGGGGATTATGATAATCCAAAAAGGATTGGGAAAGCTATAGAAAAACCAACCTTCGTATTTCAGGAGATGGGAAGACGGAATCTGGTTGGTGGTTTGGAACACGAAATTTATGACTGTCCATTCAGTTGTGAATGTCATCATCCCAACTGACGAACTCATATTTTTTCAGAGGGGTAGGTCAACCACCAACCAGATATAGATAGACAATTTTCCATGGTAACATCATCTATAAATGGAGGATTTTCCTGGATTAACTATGTCTCATCAAGCTATAGAAAAACCAACCTGAGTATTTCAGGAGATTGGAAAACGTAATCTGCTTGGTGCTTAATAATTATCAACCACTTGTAAGCCACTAGTAACCACCATTAAACCACTATTTTTGCCACTTATTTTTTTTCATGGCCTAGCCCTCTTCGCGCCAGGCCAGAGAGCCCAGAGAGCCCAGAGATCCGAGAACTGCAGAGAGTGCAGTGCAACCTTCTGGAAGAGGCGTCCATCGCAGCGTGGTGGAAAACCACAGCCATGGCGTTTCCATGACGCAGCCATGGCAGCCTTTAAGATGACCAATTATGGCGTTGGCTGTGTTAGAAGGCTTGATTGATGTTTATTTAATCAACAAAAAATGGAACGTCAACATGATTTAAACAACAACATATGGGGTCAAGTCAGGTTATTTAAAATTGAGGTCAACCGACTGGCACCATGGTATCAGGCTATGAAGCTTCTGAACATCAAAATCACGGGAGTTTTTTTGCTGGGAAAACATTGGACGGGTACTTCAGTCAGTTCTGTTGCCAATCCAATAATAAACAAGGCAACACTAATTTGGGGATGCTTTGTAGCACCCATTGTGACTTGGGGGATGGTTTACTATTGGATTTACCACATGACTTTTTTTTTGTTTTGCACATATGTGCGTAGGAACATAGAGGGCAGTGCATGGTTTGTGACCTCGTGCAGCTTTGGGCACGAGGGCCAAACTTTTTAGCAGCCATGATGGCTGCGCTGTCCCTGTGGCTAACGAGCCTCCTTTTAGCGCCACCTTGGACCACCTCTTGCTTTACGAGGGGTGCCCGTTACGGGCGCTGTGCCTCAAGCTGGCCGAGCTCGCAGGAGCTTTGGGGCCGGCTGCGACGCCTGTGGTGCGCTAGCTGAAGGAGACGCCACATGGGTGAATGGCGATGAATGCCCCACCCAGGCGTTACGTGACCGAGAGCTTGAACAACTTCGAACCGAGATGGCCCAAGCAACATCCCAGATGGTGCAATGGAGGTTGTCCCTTGCACGGTCAGAGGGCATCCAATATGATCGGTTTCAATACGCAGTCGTGGTTGCCATCGATGACCTCACGTACCACGGCTATCTGAAAAAACTAGCTATGTTCATTGGTAAACTAACATAACTATGGAAAATCACCACTTTTAATGAGTAAATCATCTATAAAATCTATAAATGGGCCATGTTCAAAAGCGAACTGTTGTGATTTTCATGGGACATTGATGGACAATGATTATTGGGATTAATGGGATTAATTATGGTTACCCTCTGGTAAACTAACAGTTTGCTTTGGAAAGCCCTGGCCCATAGAAATAGATGGTTTACCTAGCTACACAATGGTGTTTTTTTAATAGCTATGTTAAATTACCAGCGGGTAATATCAATGTGGTTAAAACAATACCATGTTTACCATACATGACTGGGAATGGTAACCGTAGCACCTATAAAAATGCTTATGACTGGGGGATGGTTTATGGAATTGTTACAACCACACTGGTTGGTGGTTTGGAACATGATTTTTTTGACTTTCCATTCAGTTGGGAACAATAATCCCAACTGACTCTCATATTTTTCAGAGGGGTAGGTATGCCACCAACCAGGTGATATTGGATGATTTTGGATGATATTGGAGGGCCAATATCACAAACATACTACCCTCTGGTAAACGTTTACATAACTATGGAAAATCACAATTTTTAATGGGGAAATCCACTATTTCTATGGCCATGTTCAATAGCTCTTTTGACATAACCAGAGGGTAATAAACATCTGTGGTATCCCGGGTCTGACTTGTTGATCCCAAACATATCTATACCCAGAAATCCCCCATTTGGAAATATCTTCATCGAACTTCAGATTGGGGGCGCGGAAGCCAGGAATTTTAGGTGCTGAGAAAATGATATCTACCAGTTATGTATAAATTTATGGAATGTTCCAGTTATAAATACCATTATATATATATATGGCTTATGAATCAATTGCCAATTATGACTACTGGGTCATATTTCCCCTACATGGTTGGAACCCCCCTATTGATATACCATGTTTGAATAATGAATGATTACAGGGTCGTATTTCCATTGGCTTACGCATGTATATGCATTTAGATATTTACGGGTTATTGTATATATATATCGGGTTATTGTATATATATAAACCTGTCATATGTCATAATATGTTTATAATATACCATCTGGTTATTTCCCATGGGAAATGGCCCATTGAAATAGATGGTTTACCTATTAATAGCATGGTGGATCTTTCCATGGCTATGTTAGTCATAACCAGATGGTAAGATATTATTACACTTGTCATATGTTTATCATATACATATATTACATAAACCTGTCATATGTCATAATATGTTTATCATATTAGATATTACACTTGTTGCTTGGCCATCCTAGTCTTCTCATTTCCGGGTATCGGCAGGAGGGCAGGAGCCTCTTGAAGAAATCGCCGAGATTCTCAGTGGGGAACTGGGGAAGACACTGTTGACGTGCGACCCGATGGGCGAAGCTGGCTTAAGCTGGTAACTTAGGTTTTGATTTTAATGTACCAAACATTACCAAACCACATATATACAATATATAAATATAAACCATATTGGTAAGCTATAGGTAAGCTATGGTAAGCTATATATATATATAGTTTGTTTTTTTGTGTTTTTTTTGCATTTTTTCTGTGCACCATGAACACTTTGCAACGCTGGTACCACCTGTGAAGGGTCCAACGCAGGTTTCAGACGAGACGAGATCCGGTGAGCCGGGGGATTCATATTCATTCATATCCACATATATGGGATTTAATCACTGGCCATATCCTGGTAAACCAGTGGTTAGTGGTGAATGGATGGTGAATAATGGATAATCATTTTTTTATGGTTATAATGGTTATAATGGATATATCCACTGGTAAACGTTAACAGTTTGCGAACTGGAAGCCATGGCCCAGTCGAAATAGTGGAGGAACACCCAGCTACAAAATGATCAAAATGGTGGATCTTTCCAGTTCGTTATGTCAGCGTTTACCAGAGGGTATATCCACACATATCCATTGTTATGGTTTACCAGAGGGATACAACTGATGATCCGAGTGGGTCATCCCAGGATATGATATCACTACATTATTTTCACCAGCTACTACCATCTGGTTATGACTAACATAGCTATTAATAGGTCAACCATCTATTTCGATTAGGGCCATGGCTTCCAGAAGGTTCCTTGGAGATTTGCTGGAAATGACTTCCAGATTTCTGTGAAACTGATAGGATTATCCCCTTATCCAATGATATCCCGGATCGTATATCTCTGTGAAATTGGTTAAATCCTGTGGATTGTCCCATTAAAACCCATCTTTTTAGGGGGATGGGATGGGATTATTCAGTATAGTTTTGACTATAGGTATAGTTGGTATACTTAGTTATACGTAACTATGTTTATTGTTCATCAGTTGTAATCAGTTGACTTTCTTATCAGCTCAAAAACAGACTAATTCATAAGTTGACTTAGTATATTGTTTTTATTCAGTTCATAACGTATTAGTCAGCTGATTGGTTAGTTATATATTTTACTTACTTACCCATAGGATCCATGGTGCTGCTATATATGGTAACATGGATCTCATCAATATATCCCCTTTATGTTAGCATATATATACCATACATGGATCCTATGGGTTATACTTAGCTCAATTGTTTTTATGTTTTATCTCACTTACATATTCAGCTCAATTCATAACGTATTAGTCAGCTGATTGGTTAGTTATATAATGTTATATATTTTACTTAGTTATACTTGACTATGGTTCTTAGTTGTCAAGTTCCGCGACGACTGCGTCCCCGAGGTTCGGAAAGCTCTTGGCGGAGATGGTGGGCCAAATCGAGGCGGAAATCGATCGATGGGATTCAACCAGCAAAATATCAATGGGAGATCTTCAGGATCCAATCAATTAGGAAGATTCATTGATTAGGAAGATCCAACAAAATATCAAATCAATGGCAAAATATCAATGGTGAAAGGAGGATCCAATTTTGATAACCTCGATTTCAGGATCCTAAAATGGAGGTACTGTACCATACAAGGCCATATTTTGGGTGGATATTCCCTGCAATTTAGGCCTGAAAAAGAGGCCTTATATATGGTAGGTACCTCCAATTTAGGTTCCTGAAATGGCCATTGAAATATATATGGGATTAGACGAATTTGTGTGTGTGTGTTTTTGCCATATGGGGATATTATGTCTTTTCACGTGTTGTTTTTTT
>Ga0126342_10010849_pt1 | contig 16307 bp, 18 predicted proteins | sample Cyp1metagenome_FD_92528 | JGI IMG/M metagenome (GOLD analysis project Ga0126342, IMG submission 92528) | Coral microbial communities from Lord Howe Island, Old Settlement Bay, Australia - Cyphastrea 1 metagenome | ecosystem: Host-associated > Invertebrates > Cnidaria > Coral ... | reverse complement strand
GATCGCGGGTCGCAGTTGGACGAGGACGACGAGGACGACGAGGACGACGAGGACGACAAGGACGACAAGGATGACAAGGAGGACGAGGAGGACGAGGAGGAGAGGAGGAGGACGAGGCAGGAGGAGGCAGGAGGAGGCAACTGACATAAAATCTAACAACCCTCACCTGGCAGGTGGGGAAATATGTAAATGTAGTACAATATTATATTTATACATATTACAGTATATAATATGATATTATGATATGCATGTTCTGTACAGCACAATTTGTTTGCGCACTGCCTATTGTCAACCACCATTTTTGCGAAACATCTCATATTATCAGCTCAGCCATTGGTCCTTTCCAGGCTGAGGCCGCCCGCCTGGGCAAAAGCACCTGCAGAACCTGAGATCTTTCGGACATCAATTGCTGGACGAGAAGATCTACGGGTGCAGAAATGTTGCTTTTGATCCCCTAAATTGACCGAATTGACCTTAGAATATAGGCTTCCTGGCGGAGTTCTCCAAGAAACAAGTCTGGGAAACAACATCAAGGACCGCTCCAATGCAAGTTTTTGAGGTTGGAGGGAGCTGAGGGTCGCACTTTCATGCCATCTTGCATAAGCATCCAGCAACCTGGCAGCAAATCACTTGCAATGGATGATCTCACCTCAAAAAGAATCGATGATGCCTGGTCTTGGAACGACTGGCAACTCCACCTGCACCAGGGGTGGCAGCAAGGAATTCGAAGGAACCTGTACTGTTCCACCTGTTCCAAATAACTATGGTCAGACTCTTGCCTGGTGCCCTGTGGTGCATCCACTTGGCAGCGACAAACGTTGCCTGTAGATCTGAAATATCTTGACATATCTTGACCATGACTACTTTACTACTTTACAGGACATCTCTGGCGCTCCACTGTCCGGGGCCCATGACTGCCTTGCCTTTGGATGCTGTCTTGGAGAGCGTTTGGACCTCAGAACTCTGAGTTTCTTCACCTTAGACCCTGGGTTACAATGGGTTACACATCCAATGGTACCAGCCAAAGAGCCATTGCGATATTGAGTTCCTCTCTGGCTGTCTTGCATCGCGGCCACCTTCAGTGATCATCCAAACCATCCAAATCCATGCCCTATACACAGAGAAGCTTGATAGGATTTGATAGGCTAATTTTCCAAGCTGCTTTTCACAAATCGACTCCAGCAAGGCTGCAATCTGCTCCTGGGGTCCTGGGCAACGTGCAGTCATGCAGTGCTGTGAATCCTGCGATTCACACTTTATTGGATCACAAAATCATTATCATACATACTGTTGAAAAAATATGGCATGTAATGGATCACACTTAATTGGATCACACTTAATTGGATCCTTCCCTCCTGCAACTAATGCATGGCATCTTTGGTCCTCTCAGTCCAACTTCCCAGCGGACCCAGCCCGCGCCAGTCAGCGCTCCTGTGATTAAAGTGGTTCCAGAGTCCGGAATCGCTGAATGTTTGGCCGTATCCTGCGGCACGCCCTCCGGTACTCACGCAATCTGAAACAGCAATGCAAAATCACTACTCAAACGAATGCAAAAATGATCCATGCACCAAAACGATCCTGTGGCTAACATCGGAGAATTTTCACGCAGCTACGGAAAATCACTGTTTAAGAGATAAATCATCTATATAAATTATAGCTGGACCATTTTTTCTATGTTAAAATAACGGAGGCCATCCGAAACTACAAAACATCAAAACATCGCAGCTCCTGGCCCATTGAAATCTGATGTCCAGCCACACTGGCTCCCAGCAATTTCAATTGCCAATGCTCACGCGAGGTGCTGGCCAAAGGCTTTGCAGCGGTCTCATAGTCAAGAGCTAAAACACCTGGGAATGGCGCCGGTTTTTGATGTGCATCCGCTTGTTAACCATAGCGATCCAGTGGAGATATAGCTGTATGTGGGCTGTATGTAAGGGCAGTTTTTTGGGCAAATAATGGCAAACTGGTTGGTGGTGTCAACCCTTCTGAAAAATATTAGTCAGTTGGGATTATTATCCCCAATATATGGAAAAATAAAACATGTTCCAAAGCACCAACCAGCAAATTGTATCAAATGATATACACGGCTATGAATGGGCTCAAAATTGGCTACACATCGAATGGAAACCACTTACTAACTGTGATGCACATCCGAGTAGGGCACAAGCTATCCTGTGGCGACCCATCTGGGTTTCTGTCAGGCAATCTTCTTTGCAGAGTTTCTTCGATGCCTTTAATTAGGAATTGGTGGCTAGCCTCCAGTCAAATGTTTTTTTGGGATAGCGGAAAGCATGATTCTCGTGACATGATTAACTATGCTCAAAGATCCCAACATATCCCATCCTCCCCGTCGCCCATGTTCAAGGCGCCATCGTTGCCAGAGTTGAAACACAACGAGAAGTGGTTCACCCTGGCACCATCCAAGAAACTTGTGAGGACCTCCGGTTGCCTTTGCTGCATTGGGTGGTCTACATGGGACCCTTAGGTGAATAGATCCAACACTAAACCAGGGCTTCGTTTGGAAGTACTTCCCTATGGGAAAAAGGGATAAAAAGGGATTAAACGTGCAGGATCATGAAGGAGCCTGTCTGATACCCTGACCCAAACTTGCAAAGCTTTCCAGAGTGTCTCCCATACTCCGTTTGGAGACTCTTAAGTTTCCCCAGGTTATTACAGCCCCAAGTTAGGTATTAGCAGGGTGAACTTCTGCAAGGATCTGCAAGGTAGGTCTCCGCGGAAATGAACTTTGGAGAAAAAAAAAATGCTTACTGGGTGAGGCCGAGTGAGGCCGAATGAGGCACAAGGGAACGTGCAAAATGTAGAAAATCCCTCAAATACAATGATTGGGCGCGACCAAGCTTGGAAATGACATGAATGCAGCACATGTTGTCACTTCCAAGACGTCGAAACAAAAAGGAGGTAATGGAATGCAAGCAAATCCAAGCATACACATATTTTGCAACTCCCACCAACCCGGCACTTGGGACAACTTGAGCCTTGGCATCCGGTAGCTCACATCCCAAAAAATGGCATGCAGCAACCCGATGGTTGGTCCCTTGATTCAAAAAATGGGATTTGACAATCAAACATAGGGATTTAACCTGCACAAATTGAGTACTTCATCAGCAAGCATAGGAATGTTGGCAAAAATGCAGGTTTATGCAGATTTAACGATTTAACCATCAATCCGCTATAGCCATGCCGTGGGATGTTTGCCCCTGCCCGGAGTGCCTGTGTGTACCTCCTGCTGGTCCAATCTTCGCCGTGACGTTGGGAACCCCTAGGCCCAAAATGCCTTCGAAGCTGGCGTCAAAGTTCAGTGATTGGCTCACCATCAGGAGAAGACTGCTGTTCCTGGCACTGCTGGGCAAGGATTTCACGTTGGAAATCATGCTTTTGACCATCCAAATCAAGGGTTGTCATGGGCGGTCCGGAGTCATTGTTTCACCCCTCATCCTCAAACGATTTCTGGCATTGCAATGCTAGGAAGATAACTTGAAGATATCCAGCACTGAACCGCTTCTGGGATAGGACATGACAGGACCAAAACCCTCAGTTTTCTGCCAGCGCCAAAGCGACTGGTGGCATCTTGAGTATGTGATGGACACCAAGCGTTGGGAATAATGCGACGAGGTTTGGATGAAAGAAGTGGATCTCAAGATTGCAGCGTTCCAGTTGCCAAGGCTCATGCGGGCGGTGTAGCTTCCTACAGAGACAAAGTCTGTAGTCACCAGCGCCTCTATGTCACCACTGCCATACTTCAGAATCCAAACATGGGGATCACCCTGGGCCGCGCAAGCGGCGCATGATGCCATTAAATCAGTCGCGAGAAAGCAGAACATCGTTGCCGCATTTCCCTGCCCCATTTAGATCGTGTACTTATATGTGTTGTATGTATACATATGACGGGATTTGCGAAGAATCACCATGATCGTGCAACACCCAGCAAAGATCCGCCAGGGAGCATCTCCATTCTGGCTCCTGGTCAGTGTGTCAGTTGACATCTTTGTGAGTTCCACCTGCTTCTGGGAGTATAATCTCGGCTACATGCTGATTTTGACCAGATTAGACCCAATAAAAAATCGTAGAAATGGATGGGCGGAAATTCTGGTGGAGCGCAGTATTCCAGTATTCCAAACATTCCACAGAGTTTCCCTGGGAAGAGTGTTGAAGAAAGTGCCATCAGTGATTGCCACTGCTGCACCTAGCGATGGAGAAGGTAGAGGTTGCATTGCCACGAAAACACCTCTCAGGACCACAAAAAGGCACACTTCCAGCAGCCAAGTCACAATGTGAATTGAACTAAGCAGTGATACTCCAACATGTATCGTCACATGTCGTCAGTTTGAAGCTGTAAGAAAGGTACAGATCCTTGCCCGAAGTCCACGCACTTCCCTTGGACGAAGCGTGGCACGTCTTTTGCTCCGGATCCGAGGCAGCCCGGATCACAGCGAGGCCGTGCAGGCCAAAATGCCACGGAGGGACGTTTAAAGTGATCTCCACATGGAGTGTCTACAATGTCTACATAACATTGCGGAGCAAGCCTGTGAGCCTGGGTACCAACAAGGAGCCCTCTGTTCAACCCACCCCAGGTCAGAGATAAGGATGACCATTTTTGGGAGCTCTTACACTTACCTGTATCCATGCCTGAGCACTGGCACTATGCCACTATGCCACTATGCCACTATGCCGAGTCCTTATGGTACTGCGACATATTACCGCATCAAAATGTCAGAGACGTGCGACAATGGTCTCAGGGCAATGGGTTGATATCAGCTCATGGGATTGCTTCCAAAACGATCTGTTCGCGCATCGGCCAGCTGTCCTTTTTGCTGCAGTGAAGCTGTGGAGAGGAGCCCCTACACAACTAGTGACTTAGTGTGGTCCCATAGCTTACCCACCTAACCAAATGGTCAAACTCTATCAATTAGGCCAGCAGATGCACAATCAGGCATCAGATCGATCTGAATGATCTGATGGGAAAAGCGCCGAGAGCCAACTGCGGTGGTGCAGCACTTCCTGTTGCAGTGCCAGTTTACACCAGACGCCGGTTTTTGAAGCTGTCTAGCAACACAGACAGCAATAGCAGACATGCTCCGGCAACATCCCAATCAGGATGCAGGAAGATTTCAGGTGGCAGATGGACAAATGGTGATGCCAAGTTCGCCACAGTTGGGTGCCACAGGTGCCAACAGTGGAACTAGCTATATGTCTACATATGATATAGAACAGGCTCGCAGCTTGGCTGTGAACCTGATCAAAAAACAGTGAGCCAAGGATACCCTGCAATGTTACCAGTTCAAAGGCAGATCAACCTGGATCAATATGGATAAACCATGATAAACCAGAAGATCGTTGGATTTGAGGGTATCCAATTTTCAGACAACTTGGTTGCGCAACCTTCTCAGTCTCTCATTTCTACACGCCCATCACCTGCCAAGATCCAGTTGGATACCGCTGGCTGCGGTTGATCCCTTGAAGCGAGCGGTGATGAAATGCTCATCTCCAACTGGCCCACCTGCCTCTGGCAAATTCTGGCAAATCGACCTTGCAGTTGCCATGACATGATGTATATGATGTGTGATGGTCTCCGGCTTTGGAACCCAAAACATCTCAAAACCCTGTTCAGTTCTATTTGTCGTTGTCTGAAAATGGGGGGCTTACCCCTCCAACGGCTGTTGACTTGGGAATCGCCCAATATGGGACCACCAAAATGAGATCCAGTACTAAACCAGGGGTTTCTAGATGGTGTTTCATATTAGGGAGAAGGGATTGTATCAGATCACGTCTTTGGACAAACCAATCCCCGAACAAGAAGGTACATTAGCTGCATTTGCGCTCGGGTTGCCTATGGCCAGCCTTCCGTTGGCAGGATTCCAGTCGAGCCACATCCCACGACACCTCTCCAGTTTCTGACACATTTTGACCTAGGCGGAGGGCGGATGGTGACAGCCTCCTGGGCATGGATATGGGTCTAACTCCTCCCTGGTTTTCACACCAAAATAGTTGGCAAGCGGACATGAATTCCCCCATATAATCAGTGTTGAAATCCAAATATTGTGTTGTAGGTGTTGACCCACACTCATCGGGTTGGTGGTCTGCCCCTTCAAAAGTACAATGGTATACTCTTGTTGAGAATCATCATCTCAAGGAGAGATGGAATGTCAAAGGTATATATGTATGCGTGCATGTATACTATATTATATCTATGTACCTATGCGTGTGATAGAATATAGTTCATTATAGTTCTATTATGTGATATGCAATATGCAAATATAAAGATGAAAGCCTTTCAAGCCATCAACCAACCTGGTCAGTGATGATCAGTGATATTTGGATGGAAAACTCCTCAGTTCTTTTTTCAGTTTTACCCATATGGCCATAATTGAAACCACCAACCGTTGGTCATGGATTAAGAATTCGTCCAAGCTGCTGTGGGTGCATAGCATGTCATGCATTGCCGCAGCACTGTGCTGGCTGAAGTTGCTGGAAGTACGAAGCACTCGGCCTTGGTCACGACGGATCTCAATCTGAGATACTGTTGCTATCAATTTTGAGCCTCCACACCCCCCAAAACAAAATCCAATCAAACCGGGATCATCCTCCCAATCGTCCCAAGTAGAATCTAGTTCGAAACATGTTCAAACTCTGAAACCAACAACGAGCAAAAATCCCCGAAACCAGCCTGGACGTCCCTCACCAGGCAAAATTGACCTGCGAAGAAAAAAACAGATCCGTTGCCCGTTGGGCCCAGTAAAAGGACTTAAATCCATGTGTTTCTCATTTATTTCCGATCCTCTTGATGCTATTTGATTGTTCTGGATGTTGGCTGCTCCCAGAAATAGAGACAAACCATGATAATACATGATATTACATGATGAAACCAAATCAGTGGGATGGTGTCAAAAGAACCCTCAGGTTCAGTGAACTTTGTAACTTCAGACTAGTTTCGGTTGAAAGGGCTTGACCATCGCACGCTTCCTGAGGCGCCGAGAACTTGCAATATCGTCAGCCAGTCAAATGCATCCAAGACATCTGGATGTGACTGAAAATTGGGTATACACTATACACCCTAGAAATATATGAAGGATGATTTAGGCATACCCTATTCGTAGATGGGAAATATGATACCCCCTGAAATTCTCAGGAACATGTTTACCCATGTCGTGTGGCTCAAGCCCCTGTCAGATAAAATGTCTAGGTCGTTTCGGTTCCCAGAAATTCCACGAGCGTCATCTTTACGTCTTTTTTTGGCTAAACGATGCTAAACGGGGATATCCATGGACAACCCAATATGTGGGGGTGTAGCTGGCTCAGTGGCTCTAACTACTTGCGGGAAAAAAAAAACAAGCCACATGAGAAGCGGCAATAACTACATCATTAACATCCTTTTACCCTCTGGTAAACTAACATAACTATGGAAAATCACCATTTTTAATGGGAAAATCCACTATAAATTGCCATTTTCAATAGCTATGTTAGTTTACCAGAGGGTAATTCTTTGCATCTCAAGGGTCTGATGGCCAAGAGAAAAATGCTCCATGTGCCGCTCAGTCCTTGGCGATTCACCCTGGTCCTATCCGGTCCCGGTCACCTGCTGGTAGTGTCACAAACCTATGGAAAGATATGGAAAGTGGTTCTCATTCTCCCTTGTTCACATCTGAGTGGCTTCCGCCTTGAGGTTGTTTTTTTCTTCGTTGATATTTGTATCTCCAAGCAACTCACTCTTTCGGTGTAAATCCTCAATCGCGTCCATGCCTCCCAGGAATTGGTTAGCATACTACACATACCACACCAGCACAGCTCACTAATGAGGTGCCAAAGGATTGCCACAATCTTGTGTCGTTTATACACCACTGAATGCAATCAAGTAAAACAAAAATCTTTGCCAATCGAGGTGTGGTTTGGTTCAAGCCCCCTTTACCTTCTTCACTGTGTTCCAAGATGTTCCTGTTTCCTTTCCATCCAGTAGTGATCCTATCATTTCTCCCTCCCTTCTCGTCCCAGAGCCAAAAAAAGTGCGGGAATCCCTTGGATTTGACGGTGGAAGCCCATTCTTTGTATATTTTTTACAGGGGTTTCACTCAGGCCAGCGGTCAAACTGCCTCCATTGGATCCAATTCCATATGCCAAGAAATCTTGCATGGCACGCGCGGAGGAATTGCTGCAAATGCTCAACTCGCTGCCTGCCCGGCTTCGGCCTAGCGCCGGCGATTTTGGGTCCAGTCCTGAATCCCTCTCCGTCCATCGCCGTCTTGGAGAGTGTTCAACGAAATCTGCACGTATGCATGATATTGCATGATCATGTCATATCAGCATCTACATACTTTCACAAACGCTTGGATCTGTGAATCCTAACACTGTCAAAACAAATGGTGCTTTTGGATTATAAAAAAAGAATGGACGATGATGATGCCTACGATCAGCCTAGGCCACTCACTTCCGGCCTGTGCAACTGTCTAAACCAGATCGCCAGGATTCCCAAGACGCTGTGTCATCGAAGTCGCCCAGTTCCTCGCTGTTGGCGTGTTCCAAACGTCGCACCAAGCGCCGTTGGTTCCCATCCTTGACCACCTGGTAGTTGAAAAGCCCCCAAAAATAGGAGTCATTTTGGGTCATTTTGGATCATCATCCCACACACATGGATTTATATATATATATATACGTGATATAATAATTCTATATAGTCTCTATATATATATGTGTGTGTGTGCGTGTGTTTATTTAATGTATATATATATATATTTGTATGTATGTATGTCTGTATGTATGGATGGATGCATGCATGCATGCATGCATGCATGCATGTATGTGTATTATTTATATATATATATGTGTGTGTGTGCATATAAAACTAATGGCAAAAACAAAAAACGTGACAAGAAAAAACATGCAAAATCATGCAAAGCATTTTGACTCACCAACCAGGCACGTGAAGGAAGAGACAGGTGTCCTGCATCTCCCTTTTTGGCGGCGCGGAGGTTTGCCGTCGCACCACCGGGCTCAGAGGGCCTGTGGTCGTCAGGTCGCGTGGACCAAACTCCATGGAACCCAACTTCCGGATCGAATAAACCACGGCCTGAGGGCCTGAGCCAAAGTCTAAACCGCATCAACTTGAGCCAAGAGATCCACAGTCCACAGACCCACGGGATCTCAAAAAATGGTTGTCGCAGAACATCTGAAGGAAAACCCCGAAAAGACATGGGTTGCATACATCCCATTGTATCCCCATGAAATGGTTGGTCTCATGCCCCCGCATCATTTGTTGGTTATATTATCAGTACATCAGTTACATCCCATGAAATCCAAGGAGAAATCCCTGTCAAAATCAACAACTGGTCAGTCACAGTGCTCCGGCACCTCCCAAAGCTACTAGGACATGAGCCCAGCTCCTTCCAAGCGAGTCAGGGATTTTGATCGTTTTCAGCCCTGGGCCCTGGGCTGTTGATCCCACTGGGGGGTAGGCTGGACCAGGCTGGCTCATGAATCGGGAACCATAACCGTTAAGTGTAGTACTGTAATGTATTGTATAAATATATATATATATAAAAATCATTGTTACAAAATGTTACAAATATGTTCCCCCCCAACCCCACAAAAAGAGGATAAAGTTGTCAAATTGACGAGGTATACGAGGGTCAATGTGGTCGATTTCTGAACTCGTCCAAAGGCTATTGGTCGGGGTTGACTGCCCTGTCATCATCTATGTGGTCACCCTGTCCGACAGGCACCATGACACCACCGATTCATCTTCTGGGTTAGGTGAATGAATCTCAACCAACTACTCGGTAAGGATTTCTATGTTTTTCTGTTCCAGCAATAGGAATTAGAATCACTACGGTCATGCTTGACTTCTAGAGCCACAACTCTTGACTCACGTCAAAACTTCGATATGCTTCGAGATGCTTCCAGACTTTTCGACACTTTTAATTTAGCAATCTGCGGACTGTCAACTCAAGTGGTTGGTTGGTAGGATTTCCCAGCTCGTGGATTGTGATTGCTGATAATCCTCACTATATTGGATGTATAGCTAGCCCCATATATATAATCTATAATCATCAATCAGCAGGGGTTTTGACCAGGATTTGACCATGTCAGGCCTGGCATACGCAGGACTGCACAATCAGAGTGTTGCTGCCTGACTTCCACACCGCGATTGCCAAGGCGTTATAGTCTGTCAATTCACACCAGTATAATAATCACTTCTCCAACTGGTACACAGCGGAACGCCATGGAATGCTTCAAAAATCGGCCACAATATGTGACAATCATAGAAAAATCGCGCCTGTATCTGCCACCAGCTCAAACCTCTGGGATGGCGTTCCAACCTGGACCAGTGCGTCCACCAATCTCGCGCCGAAAGCTCAAAAGATTCAAAAGGGCATTTCCCCAGGTGGACCTCAACCTCCACAGTGGAGAAAATGTCCCTGTTCCTTGGGTGGAACCACGGTGGAACCACGGTGGAACTGGGTCAAATTGCATTTCCCACCGAGCAACTTCTCCCGCAAGGCCGGTGAGAGATGCAGAAAATGAGCTTGTAGATTACTTTTAAACACCGGAATTTGAGGAAGGCCCATTTTTTGACAAAGCCAAAATATGGCAAAGCAGTCTGTATTGCAACGCAGCCGGTGTGTACAGCAGGCCTACTGATCCTACTGAAACCCTGAGCACGAGGCTTCAATGGTGAGCAAGTTTTGGCCGCAACCGAAGACGAGGCCTCAGCTAGCGCCTTTGCTTGTGTCAGTGTAACAGTGTAACCCTTTCCTTTTTGCGGAGTTGCTTGGGTGAATCTCTGCGAAAGGCAAGGCGTTGCAAAAAGTACCCAAGGAATCTTCGACTCAATCACTCACTAGACACAAGCAAATATGAACTTGTGGGTGACCAGGCCAATATGGCAATCAAGGTCGGAAGCATAGCCGCATTGAGAAACCTGAGCCATGCAGCTTTCTGAAATCAATGGAAATCAATTGGAAATTACATCATGGTACTTTTTCAGCCTGGATCAATGCTGAGCCCCACCTGCTTAAATTGCAGCTGCAGTATGCAGGGAAGCACGAATCATGATTGACGAGTAAAGTGGCTGCGGGGCCTCTGTCGGTTGCAGAAACTGTCAATTGCCTCTCGACGGAACATATTCGATTCTTGAGGCTACCTTCCGCGAATCAAAGATGGCAGTGGGACATCATGGAACATCCCCCATTGATAGAATTGATACCCTCTGGTAAATTAACATAGCTATTGAAAATGGCCATAGAAATAGTGGTTTTTCCCATGAAATATGGTGATTTTCCCATCAGTTATGTTGGTTTACCAGATGGTATATGATATTCCCAGCTATCCGTGTCCAGTCTTGGGGGATTGCCCAGGCATCTTCCTCCCAGGCTTAGATCGTGTCCAAGCGTTGAACGCCATCGCCCTTGTCAAAGGACGGCCGCCCGCCTAAAGGATATCAATGGGGGTGCAATGATCATGGGACACCTGGCCATTTATCCATGGGTTTTCAAAAATGATAATGGCATTAACGGGAGATGTTAAACCAACCTGACATATCTGCCCCTGTGCTAAACACCTGCAAAAGCTGAGCTGTCGACCCATGACGCGAGGGAAGATCTCCATATCTGTGCCTTGGGGCTGCCTACGGTTCCTCTTCGAATGAATAGCAATGAGTGAGGGACTTTAAAATTTTACATAAGATCTATCACGATCTATCAGGATACAAAGATGCCACAGCTGTTCGTTTGCCCCTGGCACTTCAACACTGAGAAAGCAACCAGTGTCATGCAAATCGAGTCCTGGCAGATTGGAATCGAGCTCAGAGATTGCACTAAATCAAATGTTGCAATTCTGTCCGAACATTTCATTTCAGCTTCCTTTTGGCCTAGGTTGACACATGAGATAGCTCGATGATAGCTCAGAGTCTTTAATGCTGCGAGTTTGGGACACTCCCGCTGTCCCAACTGCTTATTCGCCTGTGCCATCTGGATCTAATTCTTCTTTTACCTCAGGCGCCAGCGAAAACAAAGATCTTCAGCTGATGGTAAAAGGGTGAATATTTTCTTTCAGATTTGTTTTTGTTTTTTTGGGAATGTTTTTTCGTTTTTCAGTCTGGGGCACTTTTCCTTGCTATTTGCTACATTTTGAGCAAAAACCTGTACTTTGCTGAATTTGGAGCTAAAATTTGCCATTTGCACTGTTCATCGATTTTTCCATGGTGTTCATTGATTTACCCAAAGCGTTCATCGATTTTTCCATAGTTTTCATTGAGTTGGCCATGGGTTCAATTGATTTTTGCATGGTTTCAATCGATTTTTCCATGCATAACATGCACCTGGTGAACATGTAGAATATAGGTTGAACCGTGTTGGGTCTAAATAGTGGCATTGGATGCTATCATAGTGTTGGTTGGTTTAGGGTTTATTTAGGGTTGGTTTAGGGTTGGTTTAAAGTCATTTAGGATTGGTTTAGGGTTGTTTTAGGGTTTATTTAGGGTTGGCTTAGGGTTGGTTTAACGTTATTTTGTGTGTTGGTTTAGGGTTTATCCAGAGTTATTTAGGGATGGTTTAGGTTTATTTAGGGTTGGTTTTTATGGTTTGGTTTATTTAAGGTTGGTTTAGGGTTTATTTAGGGTTATTTAGGGTTGGTTTATTGTTTATTTAGGGTTGGTTTAGTGTTTATTTAGCGTTGGTTTAGGGTTCATTTAGGGTTATTTAGGCGTGGCGTAGATTTATTTGGGGTTGGTTTGGGGTTTATTTAGGGTTGGTTTATGGTTGGTTTAGGGTTGTTTAGGTTTGGTTTAGGGTTGGTTTAGGGTTTATTCAGCGTTGGTTTAGGGTTTATTTAGGGTTGGTTTATGGTTTATTTAGAGTTGGTTTAGGGTTTATTCAGGGTTATTTAGGGTTGTTTAGGTTTGGTTTAGGGTTGGTTTAGGGTTTATTTAGGGGTTGTTTAGGGTTATTTAGGTTAAGATTTATTTAGGGTTTACTAGGGTTGGTTATGTCGGGTTGGTTTAAGGTTTCTTTAGGGTTAGTTCAAGGTTTATTTAAGGTTTTTTTTAGGGTTGGTTTAGGGCTTATTTAGGATTATTTTGGGCTATTTAGGGTTGGTTTAGGGTCTATTTAAAGTCTGTTGAGGGTTGGATTAAGGTACATGTAGGGATACAAGGTGTGCATATAAAGATAGATAGATAGATAGATAGATAGATAGATAGATCGATAGATAGATAGATGGATAGATAGATAGATAGATGGGTGGATAGATGGATAGGTGGATAGATGGATAGGTGGATAGATGGATAGATGGATGGATAGATGGATGGATGGATATATGGATAGATGGATGGATAGATAGACTAGATAGACTAGATAGACTAGATAGACTAGATAGACTAGATAGACTAGATAGATTAGATTAGACTAGATAGACTAGATAGATTAGATTAGATTAGATTAGACTAAATTAAATTAGATTAGATTATATAGACTAGATTATATTAGATTAGGTTAGATAGATAGATAGATAGGTAAAGCATGGTAAAGCCACAACAGCCACAAAAGCCACAAAAGCCACAAAATCCACAAAAGCCACACACCCACAAAAGCCACAAAAGCCACAGAAGCCACAAAAGCCACAAAGCCAGGCTGGAAAACCAAAAAAAACTAGCCCCCCATGGAAAAATGCCACGTAGAAAAACTAGAGTTACAACAGGTTCAAAACGATGTTACCCTAAGACGCTCAAATTTCAACAAAATAGGCTTTCATGAAACGCCGGACCTGGGGAGCCCCACCCTGCGCACAGCTGCCATGAAACGCCGGCTCTCAGGCTCTGGGACAGTGCCAGCCTGGGATCGTGGATTTCCATAGGGGACCCCGAAATCATCCATTTTAGTAGTAGTAGCATTTTCTCAATAATAAACCATCCAGCTATTGGGTAGCCCATTTATGAAAACCCCCATATAGGAAAATAGATGTGTTGCATGTTATCAAATATAGTGCAAATAATTTTGACCGTTTTCATGCAAGAAAGGATTATATAGTTGGCATTGGATGAAAGGTTTGCCTCTTCCAGTTTCCCTTGAGGGATGTACCCCCCAAAGTAGAGATATTTTATCACTATCATTAAAATTTGGTACCCCCCTTAGTACACTGGCAGGTCTTTAATTCTGGATTAAACACTCAGCCACTGACAGGGTCATTTCTGGCCATGGTCACCTGCCAAATTCAGGTGACATGTCCCTGACAAGCACTGCGCACTGCCATGGATTTCAAGCGGCCGCACCTCCCCAAACTTTCGCTGAAGTCCGGAACCGATGCCCAGGAACTTGGTGTTGCCAGGCCTTGGTGTTGACAGGAGGTGGCAAATGTTGATACCAAACCCCATATATTGGGGGTGTGACCACAAAGATCACAAAGCTGGGCAGCCCGGCTGCTGGCACAGAGCCAGGATTCGGCGATGAAGCTCCTGACAGAGCAAACAAACCTGCATATATTATTATCAAAACATGATTTTATCTAAGACATTACCGCACTCCGAAATTTCTGCTTAAAGTGCCTCTCATGCAGGCATGGATAAAACATGATAAACGGCTGTTTGCACGGAAAGTTTGACGGCTCTTAAAGTGCAGGCAAGTGTGCATTTGCGCGCGTGTGTGCGCGAATGTGTGGTATACAGTTCATGCTCATCATTGATCCAGCACATTCACAAACTCCGTATGCGTACATGTACATGCATGTGCTTGCCCATAGGGGCACACGCAGATTTATACTTCGTACGTACGTACGAACGTATGTATGTCTGTGAGTGTGTATGTACGTACGTACGTATGTACATATGTCTGTGTGTGTGTGTACGTGTGTATGTGTGTGTGTGTATGTGTGTATGTACGTACGTGTGTAGGTGTGTACGTGTGTACGTGTGTATGTGTGTATGTATTTATGTATGTATGTATGTATGTATGTACGTACGTACGTACGTACGTACGTATGCATGCATGCATGCATGCATGTATGCATGTATATTTACATACACATATCCTTACAATTCTATCTGTAGCCATATTTGGGAAACTCAAAAGCACCTCACAACTCCAGGTGTCTTTAATTGCACATGCCACATGTTGCTACATGTCTTGTATCCGCCTCCACCAGCTCTCGCTGCCTGGCGAAGGCTGAATCTTCATATGCTTCAGCAATGCTTCATGTGTTTTTAAATGATCTAATCATGGGGTTCAATGATGTTAAAATATGTCATTTGAGCTGGTTTTCCGTTTTTCTCCAGTTGTCCGGCTCAAATACTCAGCTGTAGTCTTTAACATCTGAAGAAACCTTTGCTTCAGCGCCATGAAATCCCATTCAATCTTCTCTTTTTCCCCTACCCTTTCCGGAAAAGAACCGAACAAAAATGTCAACTCAAATCAATGATTCACATCTCTTGTTAAACCCCGGCCCCCGGCGCTTGTTCCCAGTTCGTAGCGGCGACTTCTCTGGGCCCCCAGACTCTTTGGGCAGTTCTTCTGCCTCCAAAAGCTGCTGGGTCGCATCCTCAGTGCTGATACCCCATTCATCCCCGTTCCATATCATGTTTAGCAGGTTTGAAATCGCCATGGCTATCCTGGAATCTTCATGTCCCATGTTGGGAGGAAAAACCATGAAAAACACACGATGCCAGTGAATGGAGAATACCAAAATTTTTGGGCAACTCTATAGCCAGAATTGTACGGATCCTGGTGGTGACTCGAATCGCGGGTTGTGGGATGACACAAGGTAAACCCAAAACCATACGTCCCCTTCTTGTAGTATGGGCTTGAATGCCCATGCAAAAGGATCCAAATGGTAGGAAATGCCCCTCCAATGTTCAATTCTTGGGCTTACTACATTTTGAACCATGCCTACCATATCTGCCACTTGCGGACCACACGCAGGTCCACATCTAGACGTTCAGCCGCCAGTATCGATTCAACACATGAGCATTTTCCAGTACTTGTTCCATCTATTTGGGTTTGTCTGAAAATAGCGCACACCCAGATTTGCTGGTTAATGATAATTGTCCCTATGAAAATTATTGTTTCATGGGTCAATCACCAATTCTTGGAACTGCCCTAAGCCTCCCTGGTGCTGAGGTCTGTTCACTGTAGTACTCCCGTCCTTTGGAGCCTGGATTTTGGCTCCCACACAGCTCGTACACCCCCACAGTTTTTTGCTGGAAATGATGACACACCATCACAGATCATCACACCGAATCTAGAACTTGAAGACCCCGGGACCCTTTAAGGGGACCCTTTAAGGGGACCCTTTAAGGGGACCCTTTAAGG
>Ga0126342_10010848_pt1 | contig 16307 bp, 12 predicted proteins | sample Cyp1metagenome_FD_92528 | JGI IMG/M metagenome (GOLD analysis project Ga0126342, IMG submission 92528) | Coral microbial communities from Lord Howe Island, Old Settlement Bay, Australia - Cyphastrea 1 metagenome | ecosystem: Host-associated > Invertebrates > Cnidaria > Coral ... | reverse complement strand
CCATGAGATGAGTACTAGATCAATACTAAATCCATGACATGAATACTAAATCAATACTAAATCCATGACATGAATACTAAATCAATACTAAGTCCATGAGATGAATACTAAACCAATACTAAAACAATTGTTGGATTCCTGTTTTTTTTGGAAATTGCAGTTTATGTATTCGTTTTTAAATTGTGGTAATTGAAAACCTTTACATACAAACAAGTTTTTAACTTTATTTGAGGTAATCAAGGGGGGGGGGCCCCCAGGTTTATAAATCAGAGGCAGACATTATATCTACAACAAACCCTAGTCAGTTGAGTTGCACCAACTTGCACTTTGGGGACCTTGGATTCAACTTGGATTCATTTTTTTGGGATAGGGAGTCCATAATAATAATCCATGATAACTTGGATAATCCAAGTTAAATCCACGTGGAAAAACGCTACCGTGTGGATAAACATTTTTTCAGTTTTCCATATGTTGGATTATTGTAGATGGATGCCATGTGTTGAAAAAGTATCGGGAGCTATCGGGGATGGTCTATCGATGATGTGGATAGTGAGTTTTCCGATTTGGGGAGGGATGATCTTCATGGGTGATATCTTCTCATTCATGAACAATATTTCGTATTCTTTAAACAAGTCAAGTATTAGTTTCAGACTTTGTCCAAAGTCTGGATTTTTTTCCATCATCAGGATGGTACCTGGATAAACGATGTAGAAATTCCAAGGGACACCATGAGGATGTAATGGAGTTATTGTATAGAAACATCGGGGATAATAGTTCTAATAACATTGGAAACACTATATTATTATCCCCAATTGTAATGTATTATCCCCAATTTTAAACTATGTAATGGAGTTCTAATTGTATAAGAAACCGGGGGATCCTGGATGTTTTTTTGTCGAAATCCATCATTCCAGGGACAAAAAATGTGGTTTACGCCGTTTTCAATTGTCCAAATTTGATATGTGTTGATGCATTGCATATCTAAAATGGATCATATATATATAATATCATTTGGACATGGCATATTTACCACGGATGATATAGGATTATCATCTATAATCGCAGATATGTTTTCATATTTGAAGTAGTTTAAAAGTGGTGGGGATTAATTATTCATCATGGATTATCTTATGATCTATGATATACATTTGTATAATATATATATATACTATTATATACTGGGTTATCTACATATTGGATTATAATGGCAGGGACAATCCATCAACAATTTGATGTTTTTTTTGTTGGATATTCCTCGGTGGATTACTGATCCAACCACCATGGATCAGATCGGGGTCTTGACCGGGACTTGCATGTGACGGGGGCTTCCAAAGTCATGGTAGCGTAGCCATGACTAACATCCAAGTCATGGATGACCATGAATTAGTATTGAAACAACCATGCTGACTTGGGGATCCAAAGCATTTTTCGAAACCTCGATGTGGGAACATAGGAAAAATCACAACTAATGGACGTTTGGTAGATGATTACTAGACTTTTTCTGTATTTTTATGGATATGTCATGCAGGATAGCATGGAACAATAAGTAACACTATGATAGTCCTGTTGAAACCCGGTTCATTGGTGAAATCATCATTGAACGATGTTGGACCAAGCTCCGATGCGCCTTCTGAAGCTGAGTCACTGTCAGCCATGGCAGGCGTTTTTGACCACTTCGTCACTTGCGAATCAACATAGGGCTGATATGGGCTGGTGGTTTCAATGCCGGAAAAAAAGAAACATAAGTAATACTGTATACGTATATGCTCTTCTTCAATGGGTGGTATCCGAAATAGGACTTTTATAAACAACTATCATCTTTTATATAATATCACATTATATTATATTAGTTATTACATGATATAATAAAATAATAGTGTATATATGTATATGTAATGTATATGTAAATTTCAAACATGTCCAAAGCACATGGATCCAAATGGCTTTAGGTGTAAGACTTGGACAGCACAGATAGCGTTTCGCCATGGCGACTCCGACGAGAAGATTTATATCTGATCAAATGAGATCCGATAAATATCCGTTCGCCAAAATATATCAAAATATCATAAACATATCATAAAATATCCAATATTTTTTGAGATTCTCAGATGTATCATGATGTATCATTGGGATTCATTGGGTATCTGAATAGTAAATTGAGGGGTTCCCTTCAATATTCAGACCGGCGTCTTTCACAGATCCCTTCAATCGGTCCTTTGAACATCTTCAAAACTTTCTGAGATAGCCTCTGGATATATAACAGTTTGCTATGGATGCCATGGCCTGTTTGTGGATCATTTGCCGTTTTTTTAACATGACGGTAAACTGTTGTATTACCGGAAGGTAAATTAGAGTAATTATATATCCAACTATTATGTCCCAATTATACCACCATTCTTCATAGTCAAATCCCTATTTTTGTTTTTACATTACCAGAGGGTAAATACATCCCATTACTGTAAATCCCCACTGAATCCCCATTTGTTGATGCTTATAAAACCAGATGAACTATAATCCCCATTCTACAGATGTTGATTAATCTTTAGACAAACTGACATTGCTCTTCCCCGCTTCACCCCAAACAAGTTGACCCAAAATTCGTTCGGAGAACGTGACTGCGTGAATGCCGAATTTCGCGACTGGGGAATCAACCACTTGGAGTGTTGCCATTTCAAGAAACACCCTGAACTTGTTCAACGTTCTCGTGAATGTTCTGAGTTCTGAAATGTTCTGACTTTTTTGCTGTTCAAATTGACCTTTAATAATGTCACCCAGTGGTCTGAATTGCCTGTTGCCTGCATTGCAAATGCATCGAACGTTCAAAATAAAAAACAAGTGATGGTGATTTCGCCCGCAATCAGTTTGGGTTCACAATGTCCGTGGGTTTTTGGCCCGCTGGATGGGTGAAAGTTATGAGATTTTGGTCCCGCAGTCCCACATGAGAACGATATGAGAGGGTCACCATGGTGGTCCATGAATTCGGAAGCTTCAGCGTTTTTTGATTCAATCTCTATCATTTTGAAGGGACAATACTCGATTCCCCTTCTAGATTCATCTATATTCTAGTTTGTTGATTCAGCTCGGTAGTCCCCATTCTTGCTGCTTGAATGGTTGAATAATCTACCGATCCTCGATTTCCCCTATGCGTTCACCATGGTCCAATCAGCCCTAGTCCCTCGCAGAAAAACGGTTGTATAAATGTATGGAATGTATTCAGGTATTGGGTCCCAATGTTAGGGGAATTTTATTGATAAAGGTGGCTCCGCTCCCAATTTACCGGTCATTGGGGACTTGGAGATAATCAAACAATTTTCGTGGAATGTAGATAACTGTCCATTTTGTTGGCCATCTATGTAATCTATGTAGATATTTGTTGCAAACTTCAAAACATAGATATTTCATATTCGGAGGTTTACCACCATTTGGAAAATCCAAACATATAAAATAATCAGATAGATTTATATTATCGTTACCAATCATATAGAACTGAGTCAAAAATGGATACCATCCCCCAAATTAACATAGACCCAGCATTCGTCAGGGGTTGGAAGATTAGTTTACACTAAATATATTGGCTATTTTCAGGGTCAAACTGTTGATGAACTAGAGGGTAACCTAAACATCCCCGAACCTAGACCCTGAACCTAGACCCTGAACCTAGACCCTGAACCTAGACCCTGAACCTTTACTAAAGGGTAATAATGGGTAACAATTGATCTGGTTGGTGGTACACCTACCCCTCTGAAAAGTAAGAGTTCGTCAGTTGGGATGATGAAATTCCCAGGATATGGAAAGTCATAAAAGCCATGTTCCAAATCCCAACCAGCCAGTCATTTTTAAAAATTAGCTATATATGATCAATAATAGTAAACCAACATTATTAACCACTATTAACCACTATTAACCAATCAGGTAACGATTGATGTTTCGATGTTTTTTCCGGTGACTCAGTTCAACATGGATACTAATCACTGAGACCAGGGCGGACCGGCGAATGATCCGGGGTCACCACCCTGCCGCGGCGCGCCGAATAATGCTGAGAAATGACCAGAAGATCATGATATTCTAGGGGAATGTTTTTTTTTGCTATTTAATCATGGTAGATAATCCACTCATACAATCTGATATACCTAAAATTACTGGAGTGTTCCTGAAAATGGTTGGATCCTCACGTCACCGTTGTTTCAATAGTCATGATCATCCATGACGACTGGATGACTTGGGAAACTAACCCCATGCCCTCGGAAAGCTCTGTCGGTAATCAAACACGGCTCGGAAGTCCCAGAACTAAATGGAGGCTGACAGCTAGGAAATCATAGAACGATTGCCTGACTTTTCCAGCCATGTTTGATACCGGAGGGTATATCATGTATAAATGTGTAAAAAAAACAGATGGAAATACAAAAAGGATAGCAATTCATGAAAGAAAATCAGGTCATATCAGGTCCACATTCAAGCAATTCGAGATATCCACTCTCGACATTTTACCCATGACAATGAGACCAAAAGCCAGCAAACCCGTTAGGATAAAACTCTGCAACGTTCTTTGTCATCCATTCTCATGAGGAGTCTAATATGGCGGTCTGGGGGGAACAACATCATAATCAAATTAGATTATATATAACTACTAAAATATGAGATCATTAAATAGAGTGCAGCGGGAAGCCGTGACTTCTGATGAAATATGATATAACATACTTAACATATATCACTATAAGATTCTCATCTTATAAGATTGTCTTTATATGTCTTTATAATTGTTATACGATTCTCCTTACCAGAACAAACCAGCAAGCCTCTGGTCCCATGGATCAAAATCCTGGTCAGTAACTCAGTAAACCAACATATCCATGAAAACCATGGGCTGTTGACTTAGATAATTTACCGTGGTCTACCATGATTTACCGTTTTTTTAACAGAATCATGTTCCATAGGGAGCTCTTCATAAACTACCAGACATTGAAAGTAAACACTTTTTTTCTTGGTTGGTTCATTCCTCTTGTGACATCGGTGACATCCTCAACTTCTGGGGTATAAGACCAGATCGGCCAAGATTCCGATACAAGAACCTGGTGCCCACTGGTGGCCCCCAGCTCCTGGCTTTATCTCCCATAAAAAGAATAAACAACTGCAATGATTCAATGCTATCAATCTCAAATGGTCCCTGAAAATACCCGAAAATCATCAACCCCCTCGCCCCCGTTCTGGGGCAGGGAAGTTTTCGCCTACCCCTAGGAGAACGCCCGATTCCCACCAGCTCCAGGGGTCCCCGCGGTCTTGGGGTGCCGGCCTGGTCAATGTGGAAAATCATCAGAGTAACAGTCCATGGACAATGACGCAACATGACTCACCCCAAAAAATCTATTTTCAAATGTGTCCTTGTCATCCATAATCCCTTAATATTCACCTGGTTGGTGGTTTTAACCATCTTGAAAAATATGAAAGTCAATGGGAAGGATTATCCCATATATTATGGAAAATAAAAAATGTTCCAAACCACCAACCAGCCTAAATATTCACCAATAGAATGTCCGACCACTGTTGGTCCCAAAGCTAAAAAGAAAACAATGACCGCATGGCGTCAGCCCAAACCATGGAGCGATCTTGGACCTTCCAGGGACGAACCCCTGGATGATCATTCTGAGATATGGAGGGATACCGCTATCATATGATATCATATTATCAGACATGTTCCTGATATTATATATAATATTATAAAATAATCATTAATCTCAATTAACAATAATCATTAATCATTAATATCAATGAACAATAATCATTAGTATCAAGTAATAATAATTATTATCGTTATCAAAGGTGAGCTTGACATTTTTCATGGCTTACCCTTCGCGTTTCACGTCAAGGCTGATCATGTTTGGTCTTTAAAAAAAAAAAAGAAAACAGCAACGGCTCGGATACATCAAAAGACATCTGTTTCATGGACTACCCTCTGGTTATGACTAACAGTTTGCTATTGAAAATGGCCATAGAAATAGTGGATTTACCCAGCTATAAAATGGTGATTGTCCATAGTTATGTTAAATTACCAGATGGTACCAATCAATGTTGATCTCTAGATGAACTGTTGTGCCATTCGCAAATGGTAGGAGCTTTGACAGCTTTGACCATGAAGTCTTCCGAAAATCGACCCTTGATGTCCTAAACTTGGTTCCTGGTTACCTTGCCATCTGCTGAGATCCATATTTCAAGGGGCTTCCAAACGGATATGGGTCATGGGACCCTGTACCCGTGTAGTTCACAGCAAAATAGTTGGAGTTTATGGTTTTCTCCCCTTAAAATGCTATAGATATTTAATTTGTAGATACCCTCTGGTAAACGTTTACTTTACTGTGGAAAATCACCATGTTTAGTTGGTAAATCAACGAACGCCGTGCCTCCATTACTGGGCTTCCCACCTGGGTGCGCTGCATCGACACCACGCGTAAACATCGTAAACGTTTAAAGATGTGAAAAACCCATGTTTTTCCTATGAACATGACAACACAAATGCAGGGCATTGTTTATCTATGTTAGGTTACAGGATAAAGTGACATAGTTGTGGAAAACAACGGTAGTCCGTTAACATGATCTACATTCATGGTGGATAAACTCCACCAAAAAACTGTGAGTTTACTAAGTAGGAGTTCCCTGATAGTCAGATGACGAATTTTATCAACTATATATATATAACCATAGTAGTATAGTAGTGATAATCCACCATTGACCATATTGACCCAGGGGGACATGAGTCATTGGAACTTTCTGGTATTTTGACCACGTGTTTCCCGATCATGATCTACTTTTTCTTCCTAACATCACCCAAGAGGAACAAATGCATTAAACAACTTGTTGGATTACAATTACGCTATTTTTCATCTCTCATATCATATATGATGATGTAAAATTAGGCACATTACGTGGCTGGATTAAATCTGGGTCCGGATGCGAGTGAATGGCATCTTCGATTGCCACTGGCTTTCCACTTCAGCCATGGAGATCTCGTGAATCCCTCTAACCCTACCAATGATATTCACACCTCTGAAACTAACATGGACCCTGCGGGAAAATGTTTGAACAATCAAGTTCCACTTGGAAGCGATGATGATGATGATGATGATTATTATTATTATTAATGATGATGATGATGATTGCGATGATGATACTTATCAAGTAAAAGGATTAGGATGGCATGAAATGAGTTGTTTGGGTTCCGAGCAAGTTCTCACGGGAATACGTACATTCTGATGAGGAAATGCAGTTTTCCTAAGACCCTGCAGTTTTACTAGGACCCCCTGCCACGGCAACAGGTTCAGTTCGATACTCTGTGCGGACCTGGGGCATGGGCTATGGAAAAAATGGAAATCGCTTTGGGTGTGATATCAGTTACGGGAAACTTGATTCCAACAGGTTTTGCCAAGAAACAGCTAAAGCATGGTCCATATTAGTACATGTGATTATACATGCATGATTTGTGTTTTAAACATGTGTATCTACGTTTTTTTGGGGCATGATATATGTATGATTTTACTTGAAATTACAAATATGCTCGACTTCTTCCTTCAGAGTCTCCAGCTCCAAGTAGGGTGATGAACAGCGAGAAGCGAGAGTCTCCACTTGGGCGTCCCCAAAGATAGTAACAAACATGTCCTTTCGAGCGACTTCTATACTTTTCGCACCTGCACATCTTCTCTCTGACTGTTGCTGCATTTGTCCGTAAGTTGGAAATTTGACTTCTAAACTCCCTTGGATGATCATTGCGACAATGAAAACCAACCTTAATGCGATGTCAAACTAAGCTGCAAGCAGTGCCAAACCCAAGAGAAACTTAAGAAATTGACATGACTAAGTCACAAAACACAAGCAGGACGCAACTTCGGCCAACTTTAGCAAATGCATCGGCTCATGTTATACGTTCATACAGTTGGATTCGTTCAAATGTAACATCTTAGTGTACCTTCCCTATTTGAAAAACATGGTTTTCTTGATTCTGGGTTGACATATACATCATTATCATTCATGACCTGGGACCTGCTCCTTTTGTTTAATGTATATCTGGAAGACCTTATTTTTCCGTAATGCCATCCAGGTCATCTTAGAAAGCCCCCGTCATAGGTTTTAAAACAACCTGCAGGTTCAGGTAGGATTCAGAACAACCACACATCTGACAACATCTTAAAACTACAGTGTCTTTTGGTCATATCATATCATTTCATATCATATTATATGTATGTGTATATATATATATATTGTAAATTGTATATATATATATAAACTCAATCTCTATCCATTCAGATTCATATCCATTGATATCCATTCATGTAACAGCTAGATTCTTGTCAGTGATGTCCTCACTATTTTAGTGTGAGACTTTCCATGACAAACCCCTTCATCGTTCAAGGTCTCTTGCAGGGGTTGAACGACCCGAAGAAAACACCAAAAATAGAATAGACCATTTTGTTTGAGCCAATGGGAAAGCTTATGAATTCATTGTCAGTGTCATTATTATCATTATCATTATTAATATATATATATATTATTTTTGGTACGATAATATCACTATTGTTATGATTATTGACATTTGGTTACCATTTTTGATATTTCATACTGGTACTATTATATGTTGATCACTATTCTTATTATGGGCGGGCATCACCATCCATCCATTTTAAGGGACACCCAAAATACCTGTCCGAGGTGGAAAAATGTGGACCCCTGCGAAGGTTTTTTTGGCCCATCGAAGGGGAAAACATGAAAGCCATTTGCGAATGAATCATATGAATCATATGAATCATATGTATATATATAATTATAAATGTATGTATACATATAGATATAGAAATAGATATACACATACTGTATATCTGTATTCACATACTGTATATCGGTATGATATACTGTACACATAGCAACCCCAAAGAAAAAGAGAACAGTAAAATCGCACCTCTGGAGATGGCAATTGACTGGCGGCTTCGAGAAAGCGAGTCGGTGAGGTATCAACACAACGGGGATGGATTGAACGAAGCACTATATCATTGGGCAACTAATTGGGGTATAAGTTATATACACACACATATACACACATTATATATATACACACATATATACACATTATGTATATATATATGTATATATACACATTATATATATATGTCTATATATATATATATATATATGTATGTATGTATATATATATATATGTGATCTTGTCAAAGTTGGGGTATAATCGGGGTATTTATATGCTGTATATATATATAGAGCACCAATTAGCAACTTAATCACCTGTATAGTATGTATATCTCACTTGATGTACGTATATATATATGATATAATATGATATGATATGATATGATATGTTATGATATATGATATGAAAGTCATGTTGCAGTAGATAGAATATGGACATGATCGATTTTTGTCACTAAAATGAGAATGTATTTGAAACTGCCATATGCTATCTACTTCAGGGCGATAGTGGATAAACATAGAACAAAACGGGAGATCAGAAGTAGATAGGGATTAAGCGAGAACTTACTGGGTGTTATGGTTGATGTGTTTCTTTTGGCCGCCCTGAAGATTTGGGTTGGGTTTGTCTTCGATAGTAATTACTCCAAAATATGATGGTCATCATTTCCCCTATTGACATAGCAAATGGGTCATCCCTAGCAGCGTCTGTCATATATGATGAGAAATCAGGGCTCAGCATTTACTGATGATGTTTGTTCGCCAGCCCAAAAATAGCTCAAGCTATGAGTTTGCCATGTTTGGTGCCCCCAAAAGGCTGATTGAAAAACGCTAAAAAAACTTCCAGTTGCAGGTCTATCTTCAGACAACTCCACTTAAAATGCTCACATTTGCCCACTTTGACCGCCGGCTGCCGCCACTTGTCCCTTTTTCGCGGGCAGCTACCGCCGGTTGCGGCTGCGCGTCGAGACCCAGAGACCCAGAGGCCAGGAGAAGAGATGCGGCGACCTGGCGGGAGAGATGAACAGTGATGAACAGTGTATATATATATATAGATGAACAGTGATTTACTATTGGGTTTACCACTAGTTACAACTCCTAGCCAAAGACTCTGTGCCGTTTTGTCTCATTTCAACATTATCAATAGATCGTTTTTTTTCTATCCGAGAAAAAAAAACGTACACATAGAGGAACCCCCATACAGACGGCTATGAATATGGAAGTCATTTATCACCAGCTACAACTGGTATTTTACATGTCTATCTGTTTGGGGATTACTATAATTATGCATATATCTGGGTAAATTATAATAATTCACCAACCTGAAACTTGCAACCGTAAAAGGGATAATTCCCCGAATCCTAACCATTATTCCAGGCTTCGGGAGAACAGGGTTCGGTCGTGATTGTATCATCCTTATCCCCCAACGACTTCACCTCACATGGACAAAGGGCGACCCAGGTCCACAGCTCACTAGTTTGAAGTCCCAAAAAAAGGAGATGGGCCCCCAATATATGGAGCTTTCCTGTGGGTACCCCTAAATCATCCATTTTCACAGAATCATATAGAATTTTCCCTTATAAACCATCCAGCTATTGGGGTACCCCCAATTTAGGAAACCCCCATATAGCATGTGTTTATAATGTGCTGTAACCTTACTTTATGGCAGCCTATGGTCCTATGGTTTTCCAGAAAATCATGGCCTCACCTCCAAGGCAAAGGTGAAATGCCAGCCACGTGCGCAAAAACCTGGTGGAAATGTGGACCCATGGACCCATGGGCCCATGGGTCTTCAATGTTTTGAAACATACTGTGGTTGCAAAATGGACAGCGTTGGTCTGAAGTCAGTGTCATACAGGCATCCCATCTGGCTTACAAGAGATCACTGAATTAAGGCCAAGCATGGATAGTTACCCCTGAAAAATTCACCATCATTCCAGTGACATCGCAGGGCGATGTAGTCGTTGATCCCATAGTTTCTGCCGGGTGTTTAATATGAACAGGGGAAGGAATGGTATATATATATATATCATAAATCCATTATAAATCAATGATATCAATGATATCCATGATATCCCAATTTAACTGGACTGAAACAAGCCAGTATAAATATCCGTGGCCAGACACTGCGCCGCCGGCGCCGAGCTTGCGAGCCGCGGTGAAGCAGGCAAAGCGGGCAAAGCGGGAAGAGGTCCTGGAGCGGCAACGGAAACGCGTTGTCGAGTTGTGGGTCATAGTTTTAAAACTACACATGGAAGTTCAATGATTCCCTATTGGATTATTATATATAGATTTATATACTATTATTATCCTCCCTAACCTATTGGGTAGTATAATCCCCGAACTAATCATCAACCAACAGGGGTTTTGAACACTGCCGAAGTGGTTAATGGATGTTCTCCTCTGGTAAATTAACAGTTGGACACTGAAAATAAGCTATTCGTAATGGAAACTAATCTTCCAACCCATATCTACCAGGATTTATGCGAATTTACAGGAGGGTAGTAGTGATAGTTGATATTGGTTGATAGGTTTTATTAGTTGATATCAACTAGCATCAACCCCTTAAGTATTAGGTTGAACTGAAGCCAACAACATGGTGATCTTTAGGTCCGGAGGTCCGGACTCCGCCGGTTTCATCATGGCTTGCTGGAAAATCCACCATTGACTTCGATGGTTTTCCCTCTCAGACCTCCAGATTTAGTTCTTGGATTTTCCAGCCATATTTTTTTTGCCGGAGGCTACATTTCACAGCCACATCTGGATGACTGGGTGACTGGATGATGAATTTTGCCTGTCACCTGTTGGGATCACCTAACATTGCGCCATCCACAATCCCTAGCTTCACCGATGTTTCACCATCCCAGTTGTTTTTTTTGCAGTTCTGACCCCCCCCAAAAAAAAACGCTCAACTGGGACATGGGTCCATAGTTACATGTCCATAGTTTGGTTGGCAATCCGATCCTCGCCGCGCCATGTTGCGACCCTCGAGTTGCGCACGGATGCCCATATGCAATCCCAGAGCGCCCTGAGCATGGAAAGGATGGGTTCAAGATGGACATCAGTGCCGATATTCATCATTTGCCGGGACACAGGTGTATATTCACCGCTGAAATATTCTGGACCGCCGGCCCGATATGGCCCAATGGCTTAGTATTGGATCTGTTTCTGGGTCCCTTCTTGGGGCTAAACCAGATTCAGAGTCCCTGCAGCTCCAAACACCTTCAAAGACTGTATTTGGGTTGGTGTCTGGACTCCAAACACCTCATATGATATTTGGAGCTATCATTTATGTATCTATCTCATCTGGTATATTGTTTTTGTATGGCTTTGTTGCATATGTTTGAGTCCATGTCTGATCATTTTTGATGATCATTCAAAATCCATTTTACTTGTTCAAACCCGGTGAAAAAATCACCATGGCCACGCGCCTTGCAAAGCAGGCCGTGATCAGAGAGGCTCTGGGCCAACGTTGCGGCCTGGCCATCGATCGCTGGAAAAATGAGGGTGTTCAGCTACAAAGATGTGAGAAAAACCAATAGGAAAGCCATCTATGCATGGAGATGTATAGCGTATAACGATCAATGATTGATGCACTTTGGGGATTCAGCCAGCAGAATGGCTGCGCAACCTACGAAAATGTGGTTAAACATGGTTAAAGCATATATCAGATAGAACTGGATATACTCCCATCCCCAAAATATCAAATGCCTCCAGTGAGGGCCGCAAAAGGAATAGATTGAATACTAAATATACTAGAACAGATTCATTTGGTAGCTACTTTTAGGGAGAAAGGACTAGTTTGAATCTGAAGAAACCATCGATACGGTCAGCTGATATCCAAGCTACTAAGATGTGAAACCCTGAGGACGTCAATCAGATTTTCTTGGAATTGCCAAGACACATATTTGAAAAAAGAAAGAACGTCTGCAACAAACAACCACAAATCAACCAAAAAAACGCACACAGGCCTCCGAACTGGATGTAGTGGGATTGTGTAGCGATTTTAGCTGGTGAGATACCCGATCTGTGCGAAGCTGCGCCCGCTATGCTATGGGGTCTGTAATCGGGGTTATCCATCCACATCTTTTGCAAGTTGCCCTCCAGAAACCCGCAGTATGGCAGTATGAAAGTTCACCCTTTGTCATTACATATTCATTACATTTGTTTATGTTGGTGGTTTTAACCATCTTGAAAAATATTAGTCGGGAAGGATTATCCCATATATGAAATGGAAAATAAAAGGCATGTTTGAAACCAACAACCAGTATACCGTACAGTATACCTATGAATGTTCCATTGCCATGTGCCCATGTGTCAAACCCTTGAGAATCTGTTGTTCTCAACCCATAATCTCGGACATGCGACTCCTTACCGTTGCCCATTTTGGGTGAATCAAGGACCCTTGGATGTGCATCCCAGCGTTGATAAGGCGGTGAACAACCCCGGTTTCTAAGTCCCCCATTCCTGCCGTTGTCCTACGTATAGCTGCGAAAACTGTTCATCTTCAGGGATGTGTGAAAAATGGAATGCTACTTAGCCACAAAACTCAAACAGCATGCAAACAAACCTGACCAAACTAACAATTCCCTGAAAATACGGGTTTGAGAAAATCATCTAAATCACCCAAATCAATTCCTATAGAACTGGATAATTCACTATATTTGGTACAATCTGATTCTGAAATCACCCCAAAAATCTCCAAAGTCCCCAAAAAATGCCGGCGGCCAGGCCTCTCCTTCCCCCTGGCATCGACCCGTTAGGGTCACATGAGGCCGTAGCATCAGCAGCCTGGCGCATCCCATCTATGAAAAACAATGGAGCCCCCCATAAATATCCATAAACCATGGTGGATTTAGGGAAACCACATATTTTGGTATATATTTGGATATATTTAAGGAACCATCGAAGGCCTTCAATATTGGCGGGAAGGGATTATATCATCAAGGGACTAAACAAGGTACAGAGTTTTCAAACAGTTTCGAATTGAGATTATCTTTCAGGTCAGCCCTGTCCAAAACCCTCAGTCATTCCATAAAATACTGTTTTGTTTGAGAAGTGGATTCCCAATTCCTGAATGATGATGATCTTCCAATATATTGGATACATCTGGATACTACGACCCGCCACAATCATCAACCAAGGGTAACTTTGAACTCTGCTCATCTACTGGAGAGGGTCACCGAAGTGCGGGGGTGATTGAATCCCCACAAATGTATACACATGTTTCGATGTTGTTGATTTGTATTTGAGGTGGTTTGCATTTTTTTGGGTGGTTCGACCCTCCATTTCCTGTTGGTGCAAACCTAGAAACCCCAATGTACATCCATGTGCCAGTTCCTGTCAGAATTGCGTAAGATGAACCAAGTACCCATCACCACTATAGGGGCATGCATACATTTTGACGTACTAGCAGGCAACTAGCAGGCGGATTGAAAACAAGGGGGCATCAACGAATCATTGAAGCATCAAAACGGTGGTATGAAAAATGTAAAACAAGTGATATAATATGTCCGAAGGAAATTTAGAAATCAAACTTCCGACTTATGGACAGAGCCAGCAACAGTGGCGAGAGCAGTCAGACCAGAGAAAGAGTCAGAAGAGAAAGGGTCAGCAGAAAGAAGAGCAAGGCGCGCGAAAAGGTAGAAAGTCGGGAAACATTGTGTTGTTCAATGTTTTGGGGCTCCCGAGGATCGAAAAATAGGCTCGCTAAAGCGGCGGGCGCGCAGCCATCTGGTCGGATGAGAGATCAAAAATTGCACCCGGCCGTGGGTGCGAAACACGCTTTGAAGGCAAAATGTACAAACCACTTTGGAGCGCTTTTGGAAGTTTAGATGTTCAAAAGGTGCTCCTGGTGGCGCGACGCACAGTTTGAAGTCAAAATGTAGAAAACACCTTGGCTCTGGAGCACTTTCGGAATTTAAGATGTTCAAAAAGTGCGCGCCGCTTGGGCACGAAGCACATTTCGAAGTCAAAAGTGTTACAGAACTGACGGTCTCGGAGCTCTTTCAGAAGTTGAGATGTCGAAAAAGTGCACGCAGATGCACGCAGCTACAAATACAACTGCGACTGTAACTACAACTGCAACTTTAACTACAACTGCACTACACTACACTACACGCAACTACGACTAAGCCAACTACACTACAACTACAACAGCAACTGCAACTACAACTACAGCTCCAGCTACAACTCTACAACTGCAACCAACTGCAACTGCAACTATCTTGGAAGCAGACGGCTTTGTCGCAGGCAACTCTGCAAAGGTCAGGGTAAGAGGCAAACCACTTGAAACTTGTTTCATCTAGTTTCAAATCCTTTCAATCTATCCCACAACAGCTTTTGCAGCAAATACCGAATGATTTGCCTTGATCACCCATCCCTTTTTTTGGACCGGATGGACTTGCTACGACCACATGGCTAAACGCATCGCTCGGTGACAGCCCAACAACCCACTTTGACACCTTTGCGAGCTTGCCATCAGATGGCCACCGTTGCAACCTTCCATGTTGCCCATCTCTCTTCCCCGTATTCAAGTTCTGCTCATCACACCTGCTGCATCTCCGTTGCCGCCTTCGACTCCTACCACTTTGCTTCTAGCAACCAGTTTGCACTCTGCCATGAACAACTGTTCCAGTTTGAACTCAAAAGTCCCCAAGCACACACACAACAGAGACCATGCGCAGCGCACGCGACAATAACCAACAAACCAAGCTTCCAATCCATGCCAACATGCTGCTTCCTAAAATACATGTTTCTTCGAGTGGTCCCCACTTTGTCAAATATTCTGGCACCTCTCTGATTTTGTTTTATTGTATATCTTTGCTACCTTTTATCTTCACATACTCTTTGGCATTTTCCATCAAAGATCTCTGACCGTCCATCTGACATAAGATCTCACCTGGCATCTGCTCTCCATCCTCTTACGGCATGTGACATGTCTTCCGGCATTCTTGAATAACTTTTTATTTTAAATGTTGTTTTTTCTTCTTCCTTATCGCTATCTGCCATTGTCTGCATTGCTATGTGCCATTGACTCTGCCATATCTCACATTCTATCTGGCATTTATTGTGCCTTCTTGTTGGGGGAGCTTGCCCTGGCATGATACATGTGATATATATATATATATATATGATATATATATATATATATATATGATATTTGATATATATGATATATATATATGATATATATATATATATATATATATATTATATATAGGATATATATATTATATATGATATATATATGATATATATGATATATATGATATATATGATATATATGATATATATGATATATATGATATATATGATATATATGATATATATGGTATATATGATAT
>Ga0126342_10010847_pt1 | contig 16308 bp, 6 predicted proteins | sample Cyp1metagenome_FD_92528 | JGI IMG/M metagenome (GOLD analysis project Ga0126342, IMG submission 92528) | Coral microbial communities from Lord Howe Island, Old Settlement Bay, Australia - Cyphastrea 1 metagenome | ecosystem: Host-associated > Invertebrates > Cnidaria > Coral ... | reverse complement strand
TCAACCACCTTTCGGTCCATCAGTGGCTTCGCTCTGCCATCCCTGATTCACAACAACCAACCTCTCCTATAGGTTTCCTATTTTTGAAACTTCCGCCACCGCCTTGTGCGGTACTACTGGTATAATTATATTCCAATTATATTTACATATATATATATACATACATGCAAAAATCAAGAAATAAAATTATCATAAATTATCTGTATAATTATATATACATACATATATATATATATCTTTTTCAATCTAAATTGCATGACGCAATTCTATCAGCCAAGCACCTTAGGAAATATCATCGAAATCCTAATTTCCGAAGAGGATACTCGTGTTTTATGTACCAACAAAAAATGAAATTCTACGATACGCATTCATTGAAGACGGGGCAGTAAGCCCATAACATCCATAACCGACCGTCCATAAGGATCTAAAAAGGTGCTTGGACATTGGCGGCATTTTGCCAGCCGGACGAAGCTGAGTCCAAGCTTCGCGTCGTCAATTTCATTGTCCCAGCTGCCGAAAGGGCGCTGGCTGGTGGTAATTTTGGCTTCGGCTTGGACAAAGGACGCTGCTGCGGTGGTTGGGTGCCGTTGGTATGTGACGAATCGATCTAGAGCAGGAACCCACACGACGCGAATCGAGGTCATACATATACCCGGGATCATATAGAGTGCCTGTAGATTTGCCCCATTAATTCTGCACAAGTAGAACTTTTGGAGATGAATTGAACCACGCAAATGTTTGAGTAAATTGGATACCATCTTAGTATGCAAGTTCTGTCAACGAGCATTAAATTTTCGATGCGCCGGGACAAAGTAGTAGATAAACGCCCAAATATCATTCAATATCCACCATTCCTTATCAAATCTTTAAATATCTTGGATCTATTCGTGAATCTGGGTGCTTGAATTCAATAAGGGAAACCTGTGAATTCTTGTGCAGCGCGTTTTGTCCAAGGCCAACTGTAAGGACTTCCATCCTTTCTGGGCATTGGCTCAATTCGGCTGTCACAAATCTCGTGTCAAGTCGACCTCCATTAAGGATGACTCCTTAGGCTGCTGTTGGGCAGAATTCAGAGTTTGGAAGGGTCTGTAGAATTGAACCATCCAACGCTGCCTGGAGGAATCTCTAAGAACCTAAAGCGGTAGCTGCATCACATCGCAAATCACCCTTGAAAGGAGCCAAATGGCATCATCATCATCATCATCAGCATCAGAATCACCATCATCATCACCACCACCATCATCACCACCATCACCATCACCATCACCATCAGCACCATCACCATCACCAGCACCATCACCAGCACCATCACCATCACCAGCACCATCACCATCACCATCACCATCATCATCATCATCATCATCATCATCTCTTTATCACATGTTGACACTAATGTGGAAGCTTCCTGCAATGGGTGGTATAAAACCATCGCCTCTCTCTCCCTCCCAACCGCCGTTTCCGGGAGATCAGCATTCATGCTGAAGGCGCTGCCAAATTTCCCCACACGCAACATTAAAAACAACAACAACAACGACAACAACAACAACAACAACAACAACAACAAACAACAAACAACAAACAACAAACAACAAACAACAAACAACAACCAACAACCAACAACCAACAACAACAACAACAACAACAACAACCACAACCACAACCACAACCCAATACATACATATACTACATAAAGAACATACATTAAACATCACTAAGCCCGACTTTCTGTGCTGGAATTAGGCCTTTTTTTAAAACACATTCCATGTGGATCAGCTCAGCTTAGCGTCTTTGCTGCTCAATCTGCTGGTCAGATCCACCTCCACCATCTCCGCTGCGAAGTCGCCCAGCGTCACCGCGCGCCCTGCGCGCCCCGGCAGGCTGGGAACACCTGGCAGCCCTGCAGCCAGGCTGCGGCGCACGCCCATGGGTTCCGTGAAGCTGGCCTGAAGGGGATACTTGGTGGATTTCGTAGCAAATGAATGCACAGGGTGGGTGATTTGTAAGAACAGCAACTGGAGTTGATATTCAATAATATATATATGTGAAATCATATGTCCCATGTCAATGTTGAACTCTTTGAATCATCCATGCAATTGTGCATATCTCATGCGATCCATGCCGAGACTTCGAAGCATGGGGCCCGAGTCATCCAGAAAAGGTGCAGTTTCTGTTGCCAATGTGGTCCGAAAGGATCACAGTGGTAGCGGAGCCAACTTCGAGTTGGCGCCGCCATGTCGACTGCAGCTGAGCGGTTGGATGAGCGTCCTAAGCTAGAGGCCTTTGATGGCTCCGACCCAGGTGCCTATAAGGCATGGAGGAGGAGAGCAAGATTGATGCTTGCTGGGTTGCCCAGCACCGTGAATGCGAGCAAGTATGGTGCTCGCCTGATGGAGTTTGTCAAGGGCGAAGCTGAAGCGCTCTTGGAGACGGTGGAGGTAGAAGACATCATCAAGGAAGGCGGGGAAAAGACCATACTGGCCATCCTCGATGAGAAGTACCTTCCACAACCTCGAGACCTACTGCAAGAGGCGCTTCGAGGGTTCTTCTATGACCTGGTGATCAAGCCAGGGGAAACATACCAACAATTCCTGACCAGGTTTGATACCGCCTTGCGCAAGTTGAAGACTCAGGAGGTCGTGTTGCCGGATGTGGTACTTGGATTCATGCTGCTGCGCAAGCTGAAAATGGAGCCAAACCAGGAGAGCATGATCCTGACGGCCACTGGAGGCAAGATGGACATCAAGGATGTGGTCACGCATGTGAGGGCGATTTTCCCAGAAGGCAAAGGCACGTCACGGAACAAGGAGGTGTTTGAAGTGACAGCTGAGGCTAGCTCAAGTGAAACAGCCTTGGATCTCCAAGGACATGCAGAAACTATTGAAGATGTTCTTGAAGTCATCACTGATCCTCTTCAAGGAAGTGGCGACGAGGAGGAAGCTTTAGAGATCTTCGAGTCCTATGTCGAGGTCAGGAAGAAGTTGCAGGAGAAGAAGAAGAGCCGAGGATTTATGCCTCGTGATGAGGCGAGCCAATGGAGAGTCAGCGGAACACTCAAAGGTCGCATTGACCTTTTGAAGCAGAAGACACGTTGCCACATCTGCAAGCGCTTGGGGCATTGGAAGAAAGAATGTCCCGAGAAGGCCAGCAGATCTTCTACGACCACCACGAAGTCCAAGCACGTGGAGAAGGAGGCTCATGCTACCGAGGTGATGTCAGCAGAAGTGGTGCAGTTGGTGACTGGCAATGCCGAGCATGATCGGGTGTGGCAGATCTTCGACGCCAAGCCTGCCAAGGCGGTCAACTGGAAGAGCAGTGTGGACGTGCAGAAAGATGGCTTCGCAGATTCTCACGCGACTGGCAACCGTCAGCGCTTGGAAGACATGGCGGAGAGGGAAGAAAAGATCCCGACCACAGTGGCAATGACAGATGACTTGGAGGGCCCCATGCAGAAAAACGAGGTGATGATTCTCCCCAAGCACATCAGTCATGGAAATGAAGTACTGAGTGCGGAAGCTGAAGTGAGTTTCTCCGGATTTGATCCTGCTCTGAGTCGCAATGCGATTCCAGACACAGCCTGTCGACGCACGCTGATCGGGTCATACACGCTGCGGCAGTTAGAGCAACATCTTTTGAAACAAGGGAAAGTCATTATTAAACGTAATGAGAAGAATGAGTTTCGTTTTGGGAACAACGGTACTCTGGTTTCAAAGGAAGTTGCAATCATTCCAGCCTGTGTGAACCGTAAGAGAATGTTGATTAGGGCTTCCATTCTCCCCGACAGTGGTTGTCTGACTCCGTTGTTGTTGTCGAAGGAGTTTTTGCGTGATTTGGGTGCTGAGATCAACATGAATCATGATATTGTTGTTTTTCGTGCTCTTGGGACTGAAATCAAACTGAACGAGACTCAACGGGGTCACTATGCCATTCCTATGTTTGATTTTTGTGATGAATGCTTTAAAACTGACCAGACTGATGGCAAGTGCAAGAATGAACGGATCTTCAACATCACAGCTCTCGAACTAGGTGAACAAAACAGCCCCGAGGAGAGAACCGTCCTTGCTGTTCCTCGCCATGAGCAAGATGATGGATGCCGAAGTGGTGAAAATGATGGAGAATGTCAAGAACACGCATCCGAAGATGGGCATGACTATGCAGGAGCTGGATGCAGCACCAGATCATCCCAGCGACGATCTTCGCTGTCAGATGCATGGCGACACGATCATCAAGGAGGGCAAGTATGCAAAGCGTGGCGAGATGAAGAGTGTGGCAAAACAGTACGAGAGCGACAAAGGGTACATGGAGTGGATCCGCAATCACATCAACAGCAAGTCGAGCATTGAGATGCAACGACTGAGGATCTACATCTACCAGAGGGATGCTCAGAAAAAGGATCGGCTGATGCGCGAGAGAGCTCGCGACATGGAAGTCCATCGTCCAGCATGGATGGAGACGGGGTCATTTCACAACATGACCATGATGAGCGGCTCCTTGAACAGCGACTGGAGCCATGTGAGTTTGGCCGAGACAACAGGCCATCGACGCCGAGGGACGCGTCGCACACAGGAGCAGCAGAAAGAGATTCTGGAGAACTGGGAGAACATGGTGAAAAGCCTGTGTCAGAACTATCTGCTGAAGGAGAACCAGATGACGATGCACATCAATGCGATGCATCCCAAGACCCTTGCACGGTTCATGATGAACATGATCACGTATTAGTATGTGATCAGAATTTTTCATGCAATGCAGCTGATGTACCAGACATCCATGTCCGCAATCATGGTCGGCAAACAAAAGAAAAGAGCGATGGGGGGGTTCTCAAGAAAAACACCAGGAGAGAACTTGAGAGAAATATTCATGATATCAATGTGTGCTGTAATCATGAAGAGGGTTGGAACTCTAGTCCCATCAAACATGATCTTTTTGTCGTCCAAGTTCAACATGATAAGATGGATGTAGGTGAGGTGTTTTCACTACCAAGGGTGCTGCCAGCTGCTGAGCGTACTGGGTTGAAAGGTCTGAGGTCCTATGACTTAGGAACTGGTTGGAATTTTCTCAATGAGAGTCATCGAAAACAGTGCCGGGAAGAAATTCAGAAACATGGTCCGGAAGTTTTGATGGTTTCTCCACCATGCGGTCCGTTCTCACAGATCAAACGCATCAGTAAATTCAAAGAAAATGCTGCGAGTCGTGAACGCAAACTGATCGAGGGCAGGGTTCTGTTGCAGTTTGCCATGGAACTGTGTGAGTTGCAACACTCACGAGGGAAAATATTTATTTTTGAACATCCATCAGGAGCTGACAGCTGGTGGGAAGACTGTCTTCAGCATGTTCGTAGGTTGCCAGGAGTCAACGTTGTTGATACATGTCAATGCATGTTCGGTTTGAGGGATCCCCAGAATCACAAACTTTATAAGAAGCCTACCACGTTCATGTCCAATTCTGAGTTTCTTCACATGTTGCAGCGACAGTGCAATCACAAACATGATCACCAGCGTATTGAGGGCCAAACGAGACTTGGTGGTAGGTGGATCAATAGGTCGACTTGTGCTCAGGTGTATCCATACCAGCTTGTGAAACAAATGGTTCGAATGGTCTGGAATGAAAAATGGAAAAAACAAGAACATGAGGCACATGAGGTCATGCAACATGAGGTGTTCACAGGTGAATGGAAAACTTCCAGCAGTGACACCAAGAACTCAAAGGAACGAGAGGAAGAGAGACTTGCAAAGATCAAAGCGTATGTTCGAGTGTGTCATGTGAACCTAGGACATCCCAGTCGTGAGAGATTCATACACATGTTGAAATCTGCCAATGCACATGAAGATGCTATTGAGTATGCCAAGCAAATGCAGTGCAGCACATGCAGTTCAAATCGGTTGAAGGATCTTCGAGGGGTTGCCAAATACAAAAGATCTGAACGGTTTAACGAACAATTATGTATGGACACCTTCGAGTTGCCTATATATCAACAAAAGAAATTGAAAGTGCTGAATATTGTTTGTGAGGGTACTGGAATGCAGGTCTGTGTACCGTTGTGGCGTGGCTCAAAGGCCAGTGAAGTTCGTAAGGCGTATCGAAAATACTGGTTGCGATGGGCTGGGAAACCACGACGTGTTCTGACCGACGGTGGTGGCGAATTTGATGCAGAAATGCAACTGGGGTTGGATCGTGATGGCACACTGGTTGACAAAACGGCAGCATATGCACCATGGCAGAATGCCATCGCTGAGCGTGGTGGAGGTGCATGGAAGGATGTCTTTGAGAAGGCGTTCAGCGAGACCCAACCTAGGAATAGAGAAGAAGTTGATGAACTGATAGATCATGTCAACAATGCACGAAACTCTATGGCTAGGAAGCATGGATACTCACCAATGCAGCATGTTTTTGGCTGTGATCTGCGAATGCCAGGCATAGTTGATGAAACAAGCCTGGTGATTCCTGGAACAAGACAATATCATGCTGGTGACAGCTGTGTGGGATCAAACGAACGTCGACTGGCGGCTCGTAAGGCATTTTTGGAGGTGGATGAGAAAGACAAAGTACGAAGAGCAATGAGTCACCGATCTCGTGACACTGCGGAGTTTGAGGTGGGGCAAATCGTCTATTATTGGAGACCACAACGAGAAGGAGAAGCCAGAGGGTCCTAGAAGGGACCAGCCCGCGTGATTGGATTCCATGAGAAGAGTCGCATTTGGGTCGCACATGGAAACAAAGTTTTACGATGTGCACCTCAACAACTGAGAGAAGTCACACCAGAACAAGAGGCAGCTCTTCGCTATGTGCCTGTGGAGGTTCTGGCCAAGAAGGGCAAATATGTCATGCGCGGAGCGCAGACATTCACTGACATTTCTGGAAAAGACATGCCTGGAGAAAAAGAACGAGATGAGCCAATCGGTGAGCCGTTGCCTAAACGACAGCGGCGACAAGAAGGACTACAGTCATCTAGCGATGCTGAGGAAATCCATGGAGAAGATGATCAAGGAGATGAAGCACCAATGGCTCAAGCAGGTGGTGAAGGTGAGATTGATGAAGAGTCAACTGTGACGGGAGACAACACCAATGTCATCCCTTCCGCAGATGGTACTGAAACTGGATCACAACCACCGGAACTCAATGCAGTAGCCATTCCGTTTTCTGAAGGCAGTAGTAGTGCATATGGACCAGTGCGTGAGATGAGAAATGTGCAGCATGAAACGACTGCACTTACTGATGCACTACGGAGATCAACCGAGTTGTTGGACATGGGTGATCGAAGAGCTCATGCTGGAGCACATGGAGCGTACGAGGTACATTTAGCCAGTGAAGAGCACAATACATGTGAGATGAGTGTGGCTGAATGGAAAATGAGAGAAACTGCTATGGAACAACATTTGGAATCATTTTTGGTGAATGACCGAGGGGCCAATGAACTGCGAGACAAAGATCTCACAGCCCCAGAGGATGTAGAAAAAGTAAATAAAGGTAAAATAGCAGAATGGGAAAAGCTGATGAAACATCGAGCAATTCGATGTGTTGAAGGTCCAGAGGCGACAAAGATTCGCAATGGACCTGATGCAAAACGCATCATGGATTCACGCTTCGTAAAGACAAGAAAGGCGGCAGCTGATGGGACAAAGACCGGTGATATAAAATGTAGATGGGTCATCAAGGGGTTTCAAGATCCTGATATTGACACCTTGTTACGGCAAAGTCCTACTTTGACTGCTGATGGACTGGCAGTGACGTTACAAATCATCAGCTCAATGAGGTGGTATCTTAATATTTGCGATATTGAGGGTGCCTTTCTTCAGGGAGGTCAATATGAAAGACCCCAAGGGAAAATATATGCAAGAATTCCGAAAAAAGGGGTGCCGAATGTTTCAAATGACTGTCTTGTTGAACTCACAAAGTGCGTTTATGGATTGATTGACGCACCACTTCAATGGTGGAACTGCTTCACTAAATGCTTGACTGAACTTGGAATGCGACAGAGTGAGCTTGACCCGTGTTGTTTTAGGTACTATCATGATCATGAGTTGCATGGTGTTTTGGCTTTACATGTTGACGACATGGTTTTGGGAGGGTCACATGTTTTCATGCAGAACGTTGTCAAAAAGATGCGAGAGAAGTTTCCCTTTAAGCACTGGATCACACAAAGAGGTGAGTTTCTTGGTAGGCAACTGGAACAAAAGGATGATTTTTCAATTGTGATTGACCAAGCGAGTTATGCCCGAAAAGTGAAAACCATTGAAATCAGCAAAGAAAGAAGGAAAGAAAAGGATTCTCCTGTGAATGAAAAGGAGAAACAACAACTTAGAGCTGTTCTAGGTGCTGCGAACTGGATGGTGGGCAGTAGTCGACCGGACCTTGCTGCTCACACTGCCTTGCTTCAACAGAGTATCAATAAGGCATGCGTCAGCGATCTCATCGAAGCCAACAAACTTGTGGCTCGAATCCGTGACTTTGCCCATGTTACCGTACAAATACGTAGTATTCCTTTGGAACATGCCATGGTGGTTGCCACCTCTGATGCAAGTTGGAGCAACACAGAGACTCTGGGAAGTCAGGCTGGATACTTCATCCTTTTTGCTGATCGGAGATTAGAGGACAACCATTGGGCTCATGTGTCTGCACTGCGTTGGAAGAGCTACAAAATGGAACGAAAGACTCAATCGACACTGGCAGCTGAACTGATGGCACTTGCCCGTGCTGTGGCTGAATGCAACTGGATCCGATCTCTCTTTGGTGAAATGATTTATGAAAACTACACTTTGGAGAAGGGCAAGCAATACCGAGAGAAGATCCGAATGATGCTGGTGATTGACTGCAAACCAGTGTATGACCACATACATGGTGTGGGTGTAGTAGTGAAAGACAAGCGAGTAGCCATAGACATGTTGCTGGTGCGAAGAGATTTGAGATCTACGAATGCTGTTCTACGTTGGGTCGACACTCGACAAATGTTGAGCGATGCCCTCACAAAGTTGAATGCTGATCCGGAGTTCATGCAGTATGTTCTGAAGTTTGGTCAGTATATTGTTGTTAAGGAAACTGATTCTTTGAAATGGAGGTCCCAAGAAAGAAACAACAGACAGCCCAGGGGAAAGCGACATTGACATGAACTATTTTTGGGATGTGTGAAATCATATGTCCCTTGTCAATGTTGAACTCTTTGAATCATCCATGCAATTGTGCATATCTCATGCGATCCATGCCGAGACTTCGAAGCATGGGGCCCGAGTCACCCAGAAAAGGTGCAGTTTCTGTTGCCACTGTGGTCCGAAAGGATCACATATATATATAATACACACACACACATATATATATATATAATATATGAACATTTCATGAAATTACTGTAGGCCAAGCTTCCAAGAACCAGATTTAAGCATTCAACAGGGGGGACGCTAACCAATTGAAGCACATATGATGTATCTTGCATGGCAATTCCACAGATCCTACCTGCTTGACTTGGCTATCGAGGAAGAATGAATCAATCAACACCGAACCTGGACGAGAAACGAATCAACTGGATGCTGGTCACTATCTCTCCAAGACTAAGAACCATCGTCCATTAAAAGCGGCAACCGCACCATGATGATGGTGTTGTCTGATCACTAAATGGACTGTCATCCTAGCAGGGCACTGCTTGTGCAGCATCAAGCGGATGTTTGTTTGATGTTGTTTGATGCTATTTGATACATATGTATATATATATATATGTATGTATGTATGTATGTGTATAGATGTATATCTGCAAATATGCATATATGATCATATATGTTTGGCCATCTACACAAGGGGGTCTTCCACTTGATACGGGGCCAAGGCGGCCAAGGTACTCGGACGGGGCTCGGAGTCGATTCTTCGGATTGCACCGACTGCGCTCGCAAGCGCTTTTGTTCATCAATGGCTTCTCTCAAATCCTGGTAGCGCAGCCCGACATGTGGACCAAAGACTGCCCGCTAAGGCTTCCTTAGGAAAAAAGCATCTGGGTTGTGTCTGAAAATCGGGCATGCCCATAAATGGCAACCAGTGTTTTTTTCTTTGCGGATTGAGATGGATTGAGGGGTACCGCAGGTACCATACTTTCCGACAAACCGTCGTGTTCCCTTCAGGCATCTCAGTGTAACACCATAAATTAAAAGGGAGGCGACACACCATGTCAGGCCTGAAACGGCCCTGGGGGATAATATCCACTTCACGCATCTTCAGGCTACCCTTGAACAAAGCCTACTACAAGTACTACCCAGTCCCCATATTATTCAATAATATTTAATACACCCTTTCTGAAGGCACCTTCAACTGGAGTCATAACACCACGATTTCGTGGCATGGCAGTGGAGCCACACATCCCCTGCTGAAATCCGATTTTTATGTCCCAAAATGTCCCAAGTCATATGCCAATGGCTTTGTGATTGAAGCCATTCAGGGGGAACACCCAAAATCCAGTGGTTTCTTTTAATCATCATCTTCCGTATCAAAAACACAATTTCGGGGTGTACGAGTACCTCATAGACACAGCGAAACGTGATGAGATTACACATCACTTTGAAGCTGCATGTCCTTCTCGGCATTGCGGCGTTGCTTCAGCGCCTTGCGCAGATGCTCCACGTCCTGTGTTGCCATGGAGGTGAGCTGTCACTGCAACCCAGCAGCCTCATGCAGTATGTCGCTGAACTTAGGATCCAGCCTTAGTGGAATGCAACCCACATGCTTCATGCAGCCGTGCAAGCTAAAATGATCAAATATAGACAAACTAATTGACCACTTCAGGCTTCACTTGTCCCAAGCATTTCCCACAGCCATGTCCTTCTCCAGTCGCTGGTTGGCTTGCACTGCCTGCAGATGCTTGGTCTCTTCCTGCTGCAGTCGAGACACCTGGACACCGGGACACCGCGCGTTGGTGATTCCTGCCGGATCTGGGAACGTGTAGCTAAGCCCCAAATAGATCATATACTGTACCAGGTACCAGTTTCAAAAAAAAAAACACGTTCCCAGGATGCCAAAAACGATCTCAATTTCCAGGGGGCTGAACTTTCAAATCTATTTCTGCAAGGGCTGAACTTGTGAAACCCAAAAATCCGCCATTTGTCGATCATTTTCTGAACGGGAAGCCCCGTTCGGCACCTGGCGCCTCAGCTCCTCTTCGCTTTCCAGAGCTTCTTGCAACTTCATCCGTAAGGTCTGCCGATCCTCAGGATAGTGAGGGATGGGAGCAAGTCAGCCATTGGCGTGGTTTCCACGAAAAACTACAGGCAAGTAATTATAGTCATAGTAGTATAATATGTTTTTTTCCTACGGATTATTTTTTTGGGGGGTCCTGCAAGTTTTCTGTTCATTTAAGTCAGGAATCAGTGGAAGGAATGAATTCTAATTCTGCCTATCCCTGAATGGCGATTCACTGAGGACTCAGTATGATCCTGGGGGTTCTTGAGTGGGAAATGCCAAAGCCTCCAATCATTTGCATCCGATTCTGAACCGACCTCTGGTCCCCAATACTTCCAAGATATGCGTATGGCTGCATGGCTTGAAAATGGAGTAAGAATGGGCCCGCAAGGTTGATCATATTCATTCAGTTTATTGATTTGTCTGATGTCTAAATGTAGCCAAATCAAGGCCAATCCTTCTGAGCCATGGTGAATCTAATGGCAATCCATCTGCAGTGTTGCCAGCAATAGGTGATTTAAACCATGCACATCCATGCACAGATTCAGGTTTACGGTTCGATTTAACACACTATACCCATAGTTTGTTGGTGACATCTCCATAAAACCCCAAGGCTTTGTGTTTAAATCCTCATCTTTCATTCTTGTTATGATTATCATGACTGGTTGGTGGTTTTAACCATCTTGAAAAATATTAGCCAATGGGATCCCATATATCATGCATCATGATCATGCATCCCTACTTGCCACGCCCAAACTTTCGGCCCCAACGAAGGGCCCTGCGCGTCCCAGGCACTTGGTCGGAGGAGGCCAGCTGCTCGATCTGGGAACGCTCCAAGCCTGGACCGGCGGCCGATTTTTTATTGGGATTTCATGGGGACTTTTGACGGATGTAACACTGGATGAACTTGGCATATCATAGGGATTTGCGGAGATATCATGGGGATACCCATATCCATTTGGGTTTATAAGAATAGATGAGGCATACCCTCCCCTATTCCTCTAATATCCTCTAGTATTGTAATCTTAATAGGGGAAACGAGGATGAACCGCTGAATTTAGGGGTAACATGGAAAACCCAATCTTTGGACAAACGCAGATTAGCAGATCAAGTTAGCTTCCGGAAAACTGACATTGGATTTTCAAGCCTCTATTTTTTAAGCATCGGGAAACTGTCGTACAGTATACCTGAGTCATTCCGAGTCATTTCAACTCTGAAGGGTGGTCATTTAAATCATTTGGGTCGCCTTTTTGGCTTGGACAACATGGGTTTCGCCATCTTCTAACTAGACAATCAAAAGTGTTGAACAAACCCAGGCACCCAGGCCCCTCTTAGGTCTGGGTCAGAGAGGAAACCAGAAAACCATTGCTACGGGATCAACCTTACTCGGCCCCAATATAACATACAAGACGCACATAAGGTCAACCCTGGATTAATAAACCCCTAGGTTGTTTAATTGGGGGGATGCCATTTAAGTATCAGATCATGACTATTTGGGGGTGTCACACATACTAAGCAACAACCATCGCTGGGATGATCACCCCAGGATTCCAACCATCACCAGGCCGCGACCTCGCCAGCGACCTTTCTCTCGTTCCAATTCCTGGCACGCCAGGAGTGGGGAACGTTGCATGAAAGAAAGCCACGAAACACACAGTGAAGAATGATGTCAAATATGTCAACAAACCAAAACTTCTGGATGTACAAAAAAAAACGATCCCCTTATTGCCCTGAACAACTGCTGGAACTGCCGCAGTCGAGGAAGTTGGTCAATTACAGCAGCCAGACATACTGGCACCCTCAGGGGCCAACCTGCCATTCCCATTTCCAGGGGCTACTGAAATGAGAATATCCATAGTCCACAAATATCCACAATGTCCTGGTGAAACGTCGTCCCGGCGACGTGACACCGTGACTTGTCATTCAGCTTTTTGCCATTCCAAAAAAAAATTGCCTTCCTCTCTTTGCCTTTTTTTTCTCTCCTCTCCCCCTTTGCTTTACTTAATTATATTCGTGAACCCCTGTTTCTCGGAATGCTCCCATTTGCGTTTTAAGCGAATCATCTAAAGTCTTGGCATGTTTTGGCCTTCCACCAGTCTAACTATTCTCTCTGATCATGTCCGGTAGCAGGTTAATCCCCAGTTTTGATAGGTAAATACCAATTTTGCTATGTGCATCTATGTGCCATGGTCCAGAGATGGTATATCAATCACAGTCATCAGTCATCCCATCGTTCTTCGGAAATCCTTGTAGTGGGTGAATGACGGGATGATCATCCACTTTATGGAAAAATAAAGAGTCTCCGGACCACGGCACATACCCTCCGGTCATTCGACATAGCTATGGAAAATCACAATGTTCTGTAGATAAACCAATGTATAATGTAAATAATCTATCAATGGGCCAATTTCCAGAGCCATGTTAAATTACTAGAATCTAGAAGATATGGGATCGCATTCCAGCTTTCATCCCGGCACCTGCACTAAGATCTTCAGACTGCGATTCTCCTCTGACAGTTGGTCGATCCTGGGCCAAGTGTCAGGCCAAATTTTCACCCAGATGCTGTTCTAGTGCCATGACATTTTAGCACGCGTAGGACATCAAAGGATCAAACATGATCAAGCACCAGAGGTACAAATGCCTGCTTCTATGTATATAATTATGCACATATTCACACATTCATCCTGATGATTTGTGGAATGTTGGTAGGAATGTATCTACACATTGGTCAATGTGCAGGCGTCACGCACCGAGGTGCCAATGTCCACAAACCATGACTGATGCGTGACAAACATTTTGGCCCAAGAAAGCACCTTGCAGTATCTTGCAGTTCTTGGAAGATGGTGAATGCAAATGTACCAAGCTGGCTCTGTAATTGCAACTATTTCGGGGGGCACTGTTTCCGGCGTCCCTAAGCACGCAAAAGACATCCATGACAAACAAATGCGCACACGCACACACACACACATATATATATATATCTATCTGCAAAAAAATGTATATCATATGTGTAATGCATATCCGTGCGTGTGCATATTCAATACATCTATCTCTAAGTCTATGTCTACATGTATATCTGAAAAAATGCACGTGCACACACACACACACACCCGCACACACACACACGCTAAATCTGATGTTGATTTATATTTACAATTTATACATTAAAGTATACGGACATGATCGAAGCATATTTGGAACGTAAGGGAATTCTGGCAGCCAAATGTGTTTGAACAAGAATCTGCTGCTGCTTCTGACTCATCGCTTTGCCCTTCAGATTTGTCAGCGAATCCCTCAACCTGACACGAATCGAACGGATCGGTAGAACCATGTCAATGTCAGCTGGAAAATCACCATGTTTAACGGGTAAATCGCTTACGAAGGCGCACTTTTCCATGGCTATGTCAACTTACCGGAGGTATGTGATCCAATTTGCTATTGATTCTCCAGTTGATTCTAAATCTGAATGAAAAATCCCAACTTGTTCGTTGAAAGTGAAGACTTTATTCAAACGCAGGATTGCCGGAGGGCACTCGATCTGAAGAACAGGAAAACCGTGGGGAAAGTCAAGTCGGCCACCTCTATCATAAGCATTCATAAACTACCCCCATGTGCGGCCCTCCGATCTGGTCAATGATTTTCTGATTGTACGAGTACCATTGTTCAGTCGATTCCCAGTATGCCCCCAAAGCCCGGGACACAGGATGCAACCAAGCAACTCGGATTCTGCCTTTTCTCGTTCCTTCAAGGCTTTTCCTCGATCTATGGCCACGCTTCTAGCTGTCCAACCCCCTTTTTTCCATGCATACTAAACATCCCAAAACCATCCACAACTACTCAGTGGTGAAATTGGCTCCACTATAACTATAACGCATGTCTCATCCTTTTTCCCAATTGCAAACTATCAACTGCCGTGAAATGCAACATAACGTCTTGTCTCACGTGAACAGACAAAAAGGTGTGTTCATCATCCATAGTGCCCAACTCCCCCAAACAATCCAAACATCAATTTGACATTAACCTGGCTCATAGCCTCTGGCATAGTTTTCTTTTGTTGCCACCTCCAACACCAAGTTCAGTGCAGCAGTCGCAAATGTCGATTATCTTCTTCGGCTCGTTCCAGATTCTCGGTCAGCCGCCGGCAATCAGCCTCAAACTTCCTCAGACCGGCAGTGGAGTGTTCCCAGTGGTCGGTGCAATTTGTGGGTGGCAAGCCGTTTTATTTGAAGCAAAAAACATCTTCAAATGATGTTTTATGTGTTCCTCATTCAGTTCATCCATCTTAGTTTCTCAAGCCATCTCAAGCCTTTGGCCAACTGCCAAACTGCGGATTGCTGAAAACGGCGATGGTCGAATCTATGGTGCTCATGGGGCCGGAAATTTTGACTTGCGATCCGACAGGAAGTGGAAGGATAAGTGCCTCAAACCAAAAACATCGAGGGCTGGTCCAAAAAGGTCTCAACACGCCAAAATGGGTCGAATGGTGTCGAAAATTTGGGTAGCCTTTGGTAATCCTACAGCGATTCGGAGACTTTTCCCACCCTGGGTGGTTTTTCCCATAGCCGAGCGGCTGGAGCTCCTGGTATTTCTCCGCCTCCAACTTCTCACGGAGCTGCCTCTCCTGTTGAAATAGGCACCACCTTGGGGAAGTTCGTGGAATGGGATGGTCAAGCCAGCCAATGTTAATATTGAATAGACAAACATCTGATGTCAAAAAAGGGTTATCAATATTGCAGCTCTTTCATATGATAAACATTGGTATGGGTCAAGATTGAAATAGTTAACCAATGTCAAATGGAGGTTTCCTGAAATAGGGATACCCTCAAATCATCCATTTTAATAGGATTTGCCATGAAATAAACCATCCAGCTATGGGGGTACCCCCATTTATTTCATCTAATCTAAACGCTCACCCCTGGGTCGCTCCCTACTGTGGTCCTTCAGCTCGCTACTCCTCCGCTCCGAGTCGAGGGCATCACGCTCCTTGCTTACGGCCGGGCCTGTCTCTCTAGAATTTTATATGTGTGTTTATGTATGTATGTATGCATGCATGCATGTATGTATGTGCATGTATGTGCATTTATGTATGTATGCATTTATGTATGCATGCATGTATGTATGTATGTGCATGTATGTGCATTTATGTATGTATGCATTTAT
>Ga0126342_10010846_pt1 | contig 16310 bp, 14 predicted proteins | sample Cyp1metagenome_FD_92528 | JGI IMG/M metagenome (GOLD analysis project Ga0126342, IMG submission 92528) | Coral microbial communities from Lord Howe Island, Old Settlement Bay, Australia - Cyphastrea 1 metagenome | ecosystem: Host-associated > Invertebrates > Cnidaria > Coral ... | reverse complement strand
TTCGTTTCGCGTGGCAGGCGTGGCACTCATGGCATGGGGTGGCGCGCTTGGGTGTGGTTTGGGCGCGCGGTGACGCCGCGCCATTTTGTGTGGCAAGCGTGGCACAACCTTACATCCACCTTCGTTTCACGTGGCAGGCGTGGCACAAACTGACATCCACCTTGGTTTCGCGTGGCACACGTGGCAGGCGTGGCACAAACTCGCATCTACCTTCGTTTCGCGTGGCAGGCGTGGCACTCATGGCATGGGGTGCGTGTCGTGTCTTCCATAGTTGCATTGACAACCAGCTACATTCGTGTTCTACACTTCTGCGGCCAGGTACCTTTCCTCTATGTCATCATCGTCGGATGCATACATACATACATACATGCATGCATACATACATACATACATGCATACATACATACATACATACATACATGCCTACGTACCATTTTACATACATACATACCTACCTACCTACCTACCTACCTACATACATACATACATACCTACCATTTTACCTTCTCGATCTTTCACCACCTCCTTTGTCTTTCCTTCCTTCCCTGTCCCCGCTAAAACCATTGAAGTTCATTTTAGGAAGAAGTTGACTTGTGGGGTTATCCGGTCCTTTAATTTTATCCTTCACCATCTCTTTTGTCCTTTCTGCTTTCTCCGTGCCGCTTCAACCACTGTTTCTGATTACTGGAAGAAGCTGACTTGTCGAGTTATCCGGTCCTTTGATCATCTCTCCTCCTGCCAGATGGCTCTGCACCCGCCGCTTTAGCAAGCCTAGTTGTCAACCCTGCAGATCCACAAATCATTGGAGAAACACAGTGATTCCGGACTTTGCTTTTTCGCACACCTGCATCTTCTTTCTTCTGGTTCTTTTTCCTCTGATCTTCTTTCTTCTTCTTCTTTTCTCTCTCTGACTCTTCCCACCTCTGCTTTTTCATCTGTCCATATCGTTGGAAGTTTGGTTTGGCTTCTAAACGTCCTTCGGTGACTAGGGAGCCTGTAGACCGGGAAGCAAGTTTCAATGCCCACCTTGCATCATCAACACGCACTTTCACGCCAGGGTGATGTGTACTGTGCCTTGGTCGGGCGAAGGTCTTGACTACAGATGGACTTCTCCATCTCTTCGACAATCAGGAAGGAGTTCTCCACGAAGTACAAGAACGCCATTTTTTGCGCAATCGAAGTCTGGGGGCGATTTTCACCACCACCTTCCACCTGGTGGACTGGAACGGTGATGGCCATTTGGACGTGATCCTCGGCCCTCATTATTGGCGAGTGGCCTATCTGGAACAAGTCAATGGGACCCTGGTGGATCGCACAGGGCACCCTCTCTTTCCATGGACCCAGCTACCGGATTTCTCATCAGATTTGTCGTGGAAAGTTTTCGATTGTGATGGGGATGGAGGTCTTGATATCGTGAGATTCACGAAGTCTGCAAGGCAAAGTTCGTGGGTGAGGAGGCGAGGCCTGGCCGTCCGTTCGGTGAGGAGGTGGCGCGCGGGGAGGAGGCGAGCCACCCATTGGGATGCAGGTCCATATTTAGCATCTTGTTCGAAGAGGGGCGATCGATTCGTTTGCGACAACTCCTGTTTCGCTTCGCAGCTGCGCTCCACTTCCTTGGAAGTTGGAACTTGGGGCCACATCACGATTGGTGACTGGGATGGAGATGGTGACCTGGATGTTGTTAGTATCCGAGATGGTCACGAAAATTCCGTGATCTTTTTTGATCAAAACTTCTGCGTCCCCCCCACGCCTTGCAGTGGAATCGGAATGTGCCAAGCTTCTGGGAGATGTTCCTGTGGCAAGGACCGGGGCTTGGAAGATTGTTCAGGTTGCGGGGCATCCCACTACACGGTTTCCAAGCAACCCGCCCTTGACATCATCCATCGCTGCGCCCCGTGCCCCATGCCCAAGAACCAGGTCTGCGCTGGCAGAGGGGTGTGCGTTGATGACCTCTACGCCAAAGCTGTGGGTGATGCTTGGGATGTCGGAAATGGTTCCTGCATTTGCGCTGCAACATTTTTCAATGGGTCTGACCAGTGGTCCCGACAAACCTGTGCTCAGGGCACGTGCCCTGGTGGTTTTCAGGAAGTGCTTCTGCCTGCTGAGCACCTGAACCACCCACGCATAAAGACATGCTTGGCATGTGAGGCTTGCGATGCTGGGACTTTTGCCTCTCCCGGTGGACAATGTAAAAGTTGTCATCCAGGATATTTTTCTTCGCATGGCAGTCATTCTTGCAGCCCGTGCCCTGCAGGCAGCAGCTCGCGAACTTTGGGCGCAGTTGAATGCAGTCTATGTTCTGCTGGCACGTACGCACCATCTGGAAGTGCCGTGTGTCACCAGTGCGCAGAAGGCACCATCTCAGTGAAGGGAAGCGCCAAGTGTGAGCCTTGCAATTCGCGTAGCATTTTCTGGGTGCATGCGGACAATCAGAATTTAACTTGCATCCGGCCATCGGAGCAGTATTTGATACTTCTGCTGTTCTTTGCATCTTCGTCTGTTTGCCTCTTCTTCGTAGCCACTGCTTTGGCCTATCGCATACCTGTTTCTGACATTTCAACGCAGAACTATGATACGGTTGTAACAACCCATGGGGCTCATCGCGTATTGCAAGCATCAAGTGACGCTTAGCTGCGGCTTCAAAACCCAAACTTTTTGCTTGGTTCAGGTTTTTCTGTTGCTCGCCCCGCGGCGCCTCGAGAAAATTAGAGTGATGTTTGCATTAATGGGATTCTTGTTTTGACCGTTTATGGTTGCCATTCTTGAACATGCGCGTTCAAAAACCATGTCTTGTCAATGCTCATGTTTCGATGTAGTGTCAGATGAGGTCAGTGGCATCCAGGTTAAGGCCACCCACGTCCCTTCTCTGTCAAGCCCTTGCTTTGCAGAGTTCATCAGCGACGAACGCCTCAAGCTCTACAGGGATCCAGAGGTTCCTTGGATATTTGGACCTGCCTGCTCAGAACCAGCACGGTTAGGCGACCACTTGTGGCATCAAACTATTGGTTTGGGGATGGAGCGAGATGTTACAGCCTGAGCGTTGGATAAGAAGTTGAATCTGAAAGGTTGAACTCCAGACCCCCCAATTTTTGATATGAATTAGTGTGGATTTGCGCCTGTCTTAGGGCGAGCCGCCCTCAGATTTTTAAGGGTTTCTTGGCCAGCTAGTGGTTAGATCAGACCAATGATGCTTGAGGTATATGCTTCAGTTAATCTCACAGAACTATGAACTATTCTCCTTATCTAGGCGCAGTTTAATCGTCCATACCTTGGCTGGCGGCAGCGTGGTTTTGCAGCCTGACTCCAGCATAGCAACTCGGGCTACGCACAGATCACTTGTCAGCAGCTCCTGTCTTGTTTCTTTTCCCTGCTGAACGCCAAAAACAGCGTAGTTCGCTCATCTAGGCGCGGTTTGATCTTCCATAGCCGCAACTGGCCAGCATCATGGTCTTGCAGCCTGTTTTCCAGCATAGCACCCCCGGCTATGGATAGATCACCCGTCAGCAGCTCCTGGCTTGCGCCTTTCTAACCTTCAAGTTCTTAGTTCAGCATTCAGCTTGCAAAGCCTTGGAAAGGCATCAGAATCAGTGTCAGTAATTGTCGTCGGGTTTTCAAATTCTTTTACAGTGAGTTCTTATCAAAGGAATTTTCATGGAGGAAACTCCGAGTTACGGACTTTCACATTCTCACTAACCAAAGGTCATTGTGTCCAGTTGGCACGTGTGTTAAGAGATCATTGAGTCACATTCTCACTAGCCCAAAGATCATTGTGTCCAGTTGACACGTGCGTTAAGAGATCATTGAGTCACATTCTGACTAGCCCAAAGATCATTGTGTCCAGTTGGCACGTGCGTTAAGAGAACATTACGTCACATTCTCACTAGCCCACAGATCATTGTGTTGATTGGGCACCTGCGTGAAGTAGAGAAGAGGTAGAGTAGTGGTAAAGTAGGAGAAAGTTTTAGTAGAAGTAGAGTCGTGCAAAGTAGAGTAGAGGAGAAGAGTATAGAGCAGAGCAGAGTAGAATATACAAGAGTCGAGTAGAGGAGAGTAGAGTAGAGCAGCGCAGAGTAGAGAAGAACCGACTAGAGAAGAGTAGAGTAGAGCAGAGTAGAGTATAGAAGAGTAGAGAAGAGTAGAGTAGAAGAGTAGAGTAGAGCGGAGGAGAGTAGAAGTAGAGTAGGGGTAGAGGCACAGGTAAAGTAGAAGCACAGTAGGAGTAGAGGCAGAGGCAGAGTAGAAGTAGAGCAGGGGTAGAGAGTAGAGTAGAGCTGAGCAGAGTAGAGCAGAGTAGGGTAGAGTAGAGCAGAGTAGTTGCGATTCTGATTGTGTTTTGCGAGTCACTGCTGGCAGATCGCAGCGGAACTGCTACATCAAGGATGCGATTTGCTTGTTAGGATTTGCTCAAAACATTGTTTTTTTTTGGGTAGACGGTTCCGTTGAGGACAAAAGTTGGCTCACGTGCGTGGCGGTTTCGGGTGTCGTCGCTTTAGCGCGGAATCATGGTCGATCTGCGCGCGCACTGCCACTGAGGTCTTCAAGTGACTTTTTCTCTTCTTCCTTTTGCAATTCAGCCTGTGCAGGTCTTAGTGAAATGGCTGCGCCAAGGCTTTTCGAAGGGTACTTGTTCTTCAGTAATGTCTTGCGATTCTGATTGTGTTTTGCAAGTCACTGTTGGCAGATCGCACTGGAACTGCTGCAGCAAGGCTGCGATTTGAATGTTAAGATTTGCACGAAACATTGTGTTTTTTCCTGCTTTTGTGTGGCAGGCATGGCACTTGTGGCACTCGGCTGGGTCCGGCCAGCCGGCTCTACACACAACGCTTTCACACACAACATTTTCACGCGCAGCACTTTCACACACAAGTCTTTCACGCACTGCTCCGTCACACACAAACTTGAAAGCACAAACTTCAACACGCAACCCTTTCACCCACAAACTACCACACAGCTCTTTCACACACGGCTCTTTCACTCGCAATTCTTTCACACACAACACTTTCACACACAATTCTTTCACGCACAACACTTTGACACACAACTCTTTCCCATACAATTCTCTCACACACAACTCTTGCACACACAGCTGTTTCACATACACAACTCTCACACACACAACTCTTTTACACACAACTCTTTCACACAACCTTTCACACACAACTTTGTCACATACATCTCTTTCATATACAACTTTTCATACACAACTTTGTCACGCACAACTCTTTCACACTCACAACCCTTTAGACACAACTTTGTCACACACAACTCTTTCACACACAACACTTAAACAAATGTCCCGCCAAGAGTGTCCCACAGCAGCGTTTTGCGCGACTGTCCCGCAAGAATGTCGCAGAACACAGTGCCTTCATTCAAAGAATGTCTGAGGGACGTCTCAGAAGAGGGTCTCGAAAGAGCGCCTCCGTAAGGAGTGCACAGCCTATCCTCAGCGACGTATTCTTTTCGCAGCTACCACTGCTTGAAAGCTTGGAAGCAGCAGGTACTTTCTTTCAGCCTGTGCGCATCCGGGTCCATGGATTCCATCATGTGTTCCAAAGAAGAACAGTCAGCAGGTGGCTGCCATCAGTACAAAAACGTTGAAACGGCAGGACTGAAATAGGTTCCGTAGAACAATGCGGGCCGTAATAGCAACAAGAACTATATGCAACAGCAACAAGGGCAGCAAGAAAGGAGAAAGGTCCTAGGTACTGCTGTCAGGGTAGTGAGGATGCAAGACAGCCAGGCTCGCTCACCCTTGCAAGAACAACTAAGGTTGGCGTCGTTAAATCAGCCGAATCATCTGTCGGGTGGATAGTCCTGGGTGTGGGCAGCGCGCTGCGACACACTGGCTACCTCCAGGCGACGGTCTTGAAAGTAGAGGGGTGGGCCGGGTCAAAAAGAACAACCCAACACATGCATGGCATGATCAAATTGCTGATCATCAGGGGCTTGACCCCATCCATTCACATTGCGCCATTCTTGCCAAAGCAGAACAGTTCTGATGTCGTGCTTTGCCCAGGCGACAGACTTGTAAATTGTTCCTTCGTTATTCCTTCGTTCTTGTGGTGTGGAAGGTGGCAATGGAAAGCGTTTTTACCTAGACTAGGTAGCCACCTGCTTCAAACAGCCAAGCATGCTGGGAACCAAAGTTTGAAGCTGATTGAGGGCATCGGGCGTCGCTTTTGGCACAGGTGCCTCTGATGATTTGGATCACTGCTTCCCTGGCATCCGCTATCCTCGCTGCAGCGACAGGTTTGCTGACACCTGTGACTGCTGGGTTGGCGTTGCTAGGCCAGAATTGGGGAAAGATTTGCAATTTCTAAACCCACTCATCTTCATTATCCTTTTGCACACACGAAGACAGGGTTTGCTATGGCCAAGACATTGCTGCTTCCAGTAGTGACTCAAATTTGCTCGCTGCTTTGTGTGCTCTCCCACTGAGGTTATTCTGCGCTTTTCTTGTTGTGGCCGGCCAGCACCTATGCCAACGATTTGCTGACATGCAGACCCCAATCGCCAAAAGCAGACAAGTATTTCTGCAAAAGGTTAAAAAATCAAAGGTGCAAAAACGGGTCGATCGGGGAGCAGCACGCGGAGTTGGCTACATGGATTTGCTATCCTTCTACAAGTTCTTTCAAAGTTTCATACGGCATCGCTCTATGTACTATGTGGCTTCCAACCTTGTCGTGCCACTGACACAAGAAAATCAATTATCGTTTGCAGAGTTGGTTGGACCAAAGCGATTGACTTGGTTTGTTAGCCATTTTTGGGGCATGGCGGTGCCACATTTCGTGGAATCCCTTCAACACCATGCGGTGCAAGTTCAGGATTCCATGCGGGACAACTTGTCCTACTGGGTGTGCACCTTTAGCATTCGCCAACATGGCCCAAGCGTTGTGCAAGAAGAATTGGGCCACGGAGTCATTGAACACAGTTCATTTTACATAGCGATGTGGGATGGCAACTGTTGCGGAACTGCATTGGTTCTAGACACACACGTGTCACCGCTGCAGCGAATCTGGTGCTTGTTTGAGCTTTTCCAAACCTTCCGCCATGAGAGAGACGACAACATAGAAGCGAATTTTCAAGGCCTGTTGCTATGCACCTCAACTGGTGTCCTTTCAAAGGGCGCGGGTGGCACAGACGTGTGCATGGCAATCGCAAGCAAATTAGCATGTCTCGACCTGCAGGCCGCCGAGGCCACAAGTGAGGACGACAAGCAATTAATTTTTGAATTGATTGAGAGATCCGGCGGCTTTGCATCAATGAACGCATGTGTACGAGAATCTATCCGCCATGCTCTACTCAAAGTTTACAGCCGCTTTGAGCGAGATTTTTCAAAGTTGGTGGATGCCTTAAGCATAAGTGGCACTTCCACTTCAAGCAGTGGGCATCCCCCGCAAGATACTTTCTATGTTTAATACTACGCAGTGGCAGGTGGACAAAGGCACTGCAAAAGCCACATCTTCCACCAAAAGCGTGGGATGTTGACAGCTGCGTTAGAACAAGGCATTCCTTTCCCTTTCCCGCATTTCGTTCATGGTCTTGATTTGGTGAATTAATATAACATGCGGGGTCTGATGATGAAATTCTTCATTTGTTGCATGTTCTAAACTGTTTCAAGCTACGGATGGACCGCAGTGAAAATGTTATTTCCCAACAAATTTGGAGCCGTCCAACCAGCAGTCCATTAGATATATTTCGCAAGCTGTGTGCTCATCATTGCTGACAATATTTCTGTGGGTGCGTAGATTTAATTTTGCTCAGTTAAGGCTTTTCTCGTTACCGCCGCAGGTCGTTACTTCTTTGGAGCCTTTAGTACAAGCTTCCCGGCGCTGTGAAGAATGAAGCTATTACTAACCATATCGTCCCGCACACCACTAAATATGAAATATATCAAAAGTAATAAGAGGGCTGAACCCTGGTACCGCCGACCCCCTGAAAAGATGCTTGACAAGGCTTGGAGGTAGGGCGGTGTAGAACCAAAGTGGGAAACAACAAGGGGCTCGTCGAAGGCTTGAGGTAGTGTGGGCAAGCGCGGCCTGTAGAACCAATGATGGCAAAAGACTCTTGCAAGGTCGGGCAAGCGGGGTGCTTCGGAACCAAAGGCAACAAACGGCTTTTCCGACACCGTTAGGAAGTGGGGTTAGAAGCAGTTTCCAAACCCTATAGAAAGGAAGATTTTTGGGGGCTGAAGCTGCAACAGAGTTTCGCAACCTTTGGCGCAAAAGGCCAACCTTTGGCGCAAGGGCTGAAGCTGCAGCGGGCGGCTGAGCTCCAGCACGGGCTTGCAAAGCAGAGCAAGGGTTGAGCTGCATGGAGGCTTTTACAGGGAGAGGCGAAACGTGCAAACGGCATTTTCGAAACTCGAAAGAAAGGAGCTGAAGCTGCAACAGTTTTGCACCCTTGGGGGCAAAAAGCCAAGCTTTGGCGCCCTTTGGTACAAGGGCAAGAGCCGACTCGCAGGCCTGAAGATGCACGGAAGGTTGAGCTCCTGTGTGGGCATGCAAGGCAGCGCAAGGGATTACAGAGGACAATGACGGTTTTCTTCGGTGTGCGAAACGTGCAGAATGGCAGTGCCGAAAGCTTAAAAAAAGGAAAATTTTGAGATTGAAATTACAATAACTTTATGGTCGGTGATAAAGATGGGGCCACAACTAATGTCGCAGGCGCCGTCCCGCCTAGGCCACGGCTAGGCAGGGGTCGGCGGATTTCTTATGTTAAAATATATGTATAAAATGGAATATGTTTATATAAAATTGAATTGATAAACCGATATAGTGAAATATTAAAATTATAATTAATTTGATTTAGTTTCTATATAAAATGGATATTGTAAAATATTTATAAATATTTCGAGTATATAATTCTAATAAAATACATAACTAACATTTGAGGTATGATATTTTTTATATTTGTTTATATAATACCAGTAGTACCGTATAAGCCGGTGGCAGAAGTTTCAAAAATAGGAAACCTATACGAGAGGTTGGTTGTTGTGAATTACGGATGGCAGAGCGAAGCCACTTATGGACCGAAAGGTGCTTGAGGTCTCCTCTTTTTCTCTCTTTTTCTCTGACTATCTACCTACCTATCTATTTATCGATTTATCTATCTATTTATCTCTCTCTCTCCATTTATCTATCTCTCATCTTTCTATCTATCTGTTTTTCTGCAAGCTTGAAAAGGAAGCTTTTCTGCGAGCCTCGAAACTTCCTCATTTTTTGAACTTGACAACATCAAAAACTCAGAAATTTTGGTGTTTTTCCTGACTTTGTGGGACGACTTAATTTAAATATATATATATGTTTCAATATATGTATATAGATATATATATATATGTAAATCTATATATATATGTCTGTAAATATTTATGTATATATATATATGTAAATACATATGTACATTTTTATATATATATATATATATATAAATGTATATGTATATATATGTATGTATGTATATGAATGTATATGAATGTATATGTTTATTTGTTTTTATACATACATATATTTTTTACCATATATATATATATTTCTATATACAGCACCCGACAAAATTATGGAAAAAAAAACGTTTTAATTTACAGGCGCTACCTGTTTATGATAGAAAAGTTACGAACCTTTTTTTTTCCATAATTATTTTTTTTTATAATTATTTTTTTCCATAATTCTGTCGGTGACTGTATGTCTATCGATTCGCAATTTGAATGCATTTTAAGGGGGAATATTGAATTATAGAAAATATGTGTTTAAAGATCTGGTATATGCCCCTAAGTTTTCCATTGATATACAATTGCACCACCAAAACTCATTGTTGTACGTATATACATATGCGGGATGTATTCTTTTGCTAAGCCACCAATTGGGTTGATACTACATACTTGCATTTGCATACATATTTCCATAACCCCCAAAAAAAAGGGTTTGAATTGTGGATCCATGACATGTCTAACAGGTGGAGCCCCAAACATTAATTATGGAAAAAATAATTATGGAAAAAATATTTATGGAAAAAATAATTATGGAAAAAATAATTATGGAAAAACCGGTTAATCTGCCCTAGCCCCCTTATTTTTACAGGAAAAATTAATTATGGAAATAATGGCCACCTCCAAGAATTATGGAAAAAAAAAGGTTCGGATCACTTCCGGGATATTTTGAACCCTTATGGGGAAAAACCCAATTATGGATAAAATCGGACGCAGGCGCCGCCTGTCTAAGTTGAACGTTTTTTTTCCCCATAATTCGTATATATATGTATATATATGTATATATATATGTATATATATGTATATATATGTATATATATGTATATATATGTATATATGTATATATATGTATGTATGTATGTATGTATGTATGTATATGTATATGTATGTATATGTATGTGTATATATATATATATGTGTATGTATATGTATATATATATATATATGTATTTTTGTATATATATATATACATATATTTTTAAATATAATATATATATATATTTATTTATTTGTATGTAGAGATATGTATATATATATAAAAATACACTGAAATATAAGGCACTAGATTTATATTTATCATCACATGTATATATATATATGCATATTCATACACTGATATGTTTACAGTTCCTGAAAAAGAGCTCTATTTAAAGCTTAAGAAACTTTACACGAACCCTAAACAGACCCTAAACCAACCCTTATTAGCTACCAGTAGTGCTGGAAACCTATAGGAGAGGTTGCTTGTTGTGAATCACCGATGGCAGAGCGAGTCCACTGATGGACTGACAGGTGGCTGGAGCCAGTGCAGTGTAGTGTAGTTGTAGCGCAGTGCAGTGTAGTGTGGTGTAGTCGTGGTGTAGATGTAAAGAGCAGCTCTTACAGCTCTTACACACAGAAGCTTTGACACCCACAGAAGGATTTACACACAAGAGTTTATACACAAAAACTTTTCCACGGGCTTTACGCAAAGAAACTTTCCACACAGAAAATTTTAGACAGAGAAGCTCACGCAGAGGAGCGCCAGCATGCTCCGCGGTCGCCATGTTAACTCATTTTTTTTTCGCGCGAAAAGCTTGTGCGCCGGATGTAAGTCTAAATTTGCCTTAGTGTTTGACGTTCGGCTGTGATTTCGCGCGAAGGGTTGCACCGGACGATTCAAAATCGCGAGCGTACTTCAGCTTTTGACCTTCGACCCTCATTTTGTGGGAAAGGACTGCGCCGCGCCCCTACAAATTCACATCCTACCGCGCATGCACGATCTCCGCAGAGGGTTGCCCGGGCACCACATGTTGTTGGACGTCCGACACGCACGATCTGCGCAGAGGGTCATGGTGCGGCAGGATGTTGCGATATGTTTTTCAATGGACGTCGCCATGCCGGAAGAAGAGCGAAAGATAGAAAACCATGAAAAACCAACATATTTGTAGGTGTATTGTAGGAACTCCGAGGAGTTGCTCACTTACATGTCTGTATCTTCCTAAATCTAGGCGATGTTGATGACGTAGGAGATGATCTTAGATGATGTCGAAAATGTAGGTGGTGTAGAGGATGTGGGCCATGTAGACAATGATGATGATGATGAAGATGATGATGATGATGATGATGGTGACGATGATGTAGGTGATGTTAAAGTTGAAGCTGGCATCGCCTCCTGAGGAAAAACGTAGGAGCTTTCGGGAAAAGCTTTCGTGGGAGACCTCCGCCAAAAAATGGGAGTTCGAGTTTTGCAAAACTAAGGTTTCTTGCAAGATTCTTCCACAACTGACTCATATTTTTCAAGTATCCTGCTTTACTCTACTGTACTGTACTCTATTCGACCCTAATTACTTTAGTTTACCCTACTTTAGTCTGTCTACTTTATTCTACTATTCTATTCTGCTCTACTCTGCTTTACTTTCCTCTACTCTGCGCAAGTGTAAGTGTACCGTACTTTATTCTACCTTTTACTCTTCTGCTTTACGGGACTTATTTCTACGATGCGCCCCACTACTCTATTTTACATACTTTTTTACGCTGACTCTGCTCTTTACCCTCTACTCTAGTTTGCTCTACTCTGCTCTTATAAAATTCATTGTATTCCTACTCTACGCAATTTGATTCTCTTCTACTTTCTGTTGCCTCGCCCTGCTTTATTTGTTTTTTTTCCTACTTGATTCTCCTTTGTGCTACTCTACTCTATTCTACTCTACTCTCCTCTCCTCTCTTCCGTTTCCTACTTTCTTCTGTTCTAATTTGCTCTACTTTACTTTATTGTACCCTACTTTACTCTGGTCTACTTTCTTCTGCTTTGCGCTACCCTTCTCTATTTTACTCTATCCTGCTCTGCTCTCGCTCCTTTCTTTTTGTTCAACTTTACTTTCCCCACTCTGCTCCGCTTTATTCTTCTCCACTCTTTTCTGGTCACTCTACTTTCCTTTGCTCTATTCTAACCTTCTCTGCATGTTTTTCTTGTCCTTCAAACTTCTTCACCCGGCTTTATTCTGCACTACTCCACCTGCTCTATTTTCCTCTATTTTGGGATAGGCTGCTCTACCCTACTCTGTTCTACTTTACTCTACTTTTTTCTGTTTGACACTGCTTTTTCAACGTCAACATTGCGCTACTCTACTACACTCTACACTATTCTGCATCACTATACTTTACCTCACCCTATTATACACTACTTTATTCTATTCTCTTTTACTTTGCTTGACTTGACCCTGATGTTTTCTACTTTGTTTCATTCTACTTTGCTGTCCTGTCCTCTCCTCTCCCCTCCTCTCCTCTACTCCACGCTACCTTGCCCTACTCTACCTTGTCTAATGCTGCTCCACTTTTCAACTCTGTTCTTCCTCTACTTTGCTCAACTTGATCTTTTGTTCAAATGCCGGTAGCACGGAAGTTGGTCTCCTAAACTTCCTTTGATGAAATGCGCGCCCCGTTTTGAGAGGATCTGCGATTTGCCAAGACGTGTTCTGAGTGCATCCACATCGCAGCTCCTCTCGGGCCTCTTGGATCAATTGAAGAGATGGCGGATGGCTCAGGAGTGAAGACACGCAAAAGGAATTGCAGCAGTGAGATGTGCAGATGTAATATGTGACATTGGAGTCTGGAAACACATTGACCCACCAAAGAATCCCCAATGCTCGGGGGATCCCCGGCAACGTCCACAAGCAGGAGCTGAAAGATGCCCTGGGCCCAAAGAAACAGGGCACTCCCTGTGCAAGCGCAGCGGAGTACTACGACTTTATAGTCAAGGTACCGACACCGCAGCTCAAGGAAGACACGTGCATTCGACAGGCTCGGTTATGGCAATGCTTCTCTTTTGTATTGTATGTATTTGCATGAGAATAAGATAGCTTTTGATTGCAATCATTTCTGTTGTTGTTTGAAAAGAATAAGAACAAGTTGAACTCTGAATTGCTAGTGTAGATTATGTTGGATTCTTGCGGGTATGTTCAACAAGGAATTCAACTTAGTAATGATTTTGAAATCTTTCCACGGTATCTCCAACATTTGTTTGCCTTTGGATTTCTTACATAAATAAAAAACACTTGTTAGCAAAAAGAATGATTTTTTCAAAACACTCTCCGGTGGAACGCCGAGGGCGCCCCCTCCTCGGACCACGAGAAGGCCTTCTTCTTTTTGGCGCACGGGTGCCACAGCGCGCTCGATGCGCCGAAAAAGGTCGACGCGGTCAAGGTGGATGAGGCATCTCGGCGCAGTGCGTTGCATTTTCTTCCGGCGAGGCGATTGCGGGGATCTTGGTTAAGTCCTCTATAAGGGGTGTCTGCATGATTTGGTACAGGCCCTTGCGAGAAGCTCTTGTGGAGATCCTGATCAAGTTTTCCCTAAGAGGCCCTTGTATGATCTTGTACGGATCCTTGTGAGAAGATTTCGCGGATATTCGAGCGGAATCCTTTGCAAGAGGTCCTTGCATGATCTTGCACAGCTCCTTCTGCGAAGATCCTGCGGAGATCCGGGTGGAACCCTCTCTTGTACAGGTGTTTCTGTGAAGGTCTTATAAGGATCCTGCTGAAATTATCTCAAAGGTCCTTGCCTTGCATGATCTTGCACAGGTCCCTGTAAGAAGACCTTGTGGAGATCATATCGGCATACAGTTTTGCATGATCCTGTACAGGCCCTTGTGCGAAGACCTTGGCGTAATGTCCTGAGCGTGTCCCTGCGTGACTTGCGTAGGTCCTTCTGAGAAGATCTGTTGGAGATCCGATCGGAGATCCTGTTTAAATTCCTCCAAAAGAGGCCTTGCATTAAGACCTTGCTGATGCTTTGCATGATCCGGAACAAGTCCTCAACAGAAGATCTTGTGAAGGTCTTGGTGGGATCCTCGTTAAGGAATCCTTGCATCAAGGTCTTGCGGGCGCCATGTCTTACAGGTACTTGTACGAAAGCTCTTATGGGAGACTCCTGGGAAGCTCTTCTATGACGATCTTGCAAGACCGCTCCAGTAGCAGCAGGTCCTTTCATGGCGATCTTGTGAGCTTTTGTCAAGGATCCCGGCACGAAGATCCTGGGTAAACTCTCTTACAAATCCCTGTGAGAAGTTCTTGTGGGGACCCCTGGTGAAATGCTGCCCGGGGCCTTTTTGCATGACCTTGTGTACTAGTATACGTCCTTGCGGGAAGCTTAAGCTTAGAGGTCCCGCCGCAATCCTCTAGGTGTCCTTGCATGATCGGTACAGGTCCTTTGGAGAAAATCGTGTGGGAATTTCGTTGGATTCCTCATCAAGAAGTCCTTGCAAGTGCTTGTATGAATGCCTTGGGACAACTAAGGCAACCCGCGCCGTGTGGACCGGCTTGGAGCGGCGGAGGACATCCCCGCGCTTGCCGCTGCTGGTGGCAGCCGATCTCCAGACTGAGCACACAGTAAACAAACAAAGGCCCTTTGACGGCCTTGAGGTTGTGTCTAGCTGGGCTGAGCGCCATGCAGACCACCTCTGCAAAGTTTACTTGCCTGACCTTTTTTACGCCTGTCCAGACAGGCAGGGGAGGAGGTAGGCAGGGAATTCAGGGAGATGATGGCAAGGAGCGGGGGTCACGAAGCGAGGCCAACCCGGAAGGCCAACAGGCGCATAGTCTCCTTGTTGGGAAACGCCATGGGGGGGCGTGACAACCTGCTCAGGGCAGTTTTGGGCGGACAAGTCGAGGACTTGATCCGCGGAGTGACCCGCCAGACGAGGACGCGCCCGTAGCTCCCTGGTATCTGTAGCAGGTATTTCCTGAACCAAAAGCCTTGCATTGCAGTAGGCATCTTAAGCAAAATGGCTGGTGGCCTAGTGGTCTCTTACAGAGATCTTGCCGAGAGACCTCTTCGAAAGAGCTTGTTCAGAGATTTTGCCACAAGACATCTTATAGAGAGCTTGTGAAGAAGTCTTGCCAAGATACCTCTTCTAGAGACCTTGCATAAAGATCTCTTACAGAGTTCTTGCTAAGAGACCTATGATGAAGATCCCTTGTAGAGATCTTGCCATGAGGTCTCTTACAGAGACCTTGCGCAGAGATCTGTTGTAGTGAGCTTGAACAGAGATTTGTTTTAGATTTCTTGCAGGGATCTTGCCAGAAGACCTGTTAAAATAGAGAGCTTGTACAGAGATCTTGCCGAAAGACCTCTTCTAGAGATCTTTTGCAGAGCCTTGCATAGAGATCTCTTGAAGAGGTCTTGCTAAGAGGTCTCTTGGAAATCTTGCTGAAAGATCCCTTTTAGAGAACTTGAAAAGAGGTCTTACTGAGAGATCTGTTACGGGGATCTTGCGTGGAGATCCCTTGCAAATGACGTTTTGCAAGTTGTATACTGGAGCGCTTCAAGTTGACACTGCCGCGCAGCAGGAATAGGATTTCCTCAGGCAACCGGAAAAGATGGTGCTCTCGAATCAATATCAATGGATGGGGCACAGCTTCATAACTCACCAACCCATACGAGTTCACTTCAGGGGACACGGAGGTGGACTTCTCAGCAGCGACCAAGAATACAACATTTCTCTCCAAAATCATGCGCAGCCAAAAATGGAAGGCCCTTCACTGGCCATGGTGGATAACTGGAAGCACAAAACGATAAAGCCGGGGCGAACCAAATCCACTATGAGTGCTCAGTGTGTGTAAAATTTTATTTGTAATCCACGGTTGGTTTGCAGAAATCATGGTAATATTTATAATTTTTATGAAGATGGTAATTTTGTTCAAGCCAAAAAAGAAAAATAATATAGCTTTATCAGCAGGGCTAGCACTCACGAAGTTGCTAAACGGTGTTCAGTAGCAGTCGCTCACGAAGTCGCTGCTTTTTCCAGAGCCATTGCACAAGTAGATCGATCCCACCCACCTGGCGA
>Ga0126342_10010845_pt1 | contig 16310 bp, 9 predicted proteins | sample Cyp1metagenome_FD_92528 | JGI IMG/M metagenome (GOLD analysis project Ga0126342, IMG submission 92528) | Coral microbial communities from Lord Howe Island, Old Settlement Bay, Australia - Cyphastrea 1 metagenome | ecosystem: Host-associated > Invertebrates > Cnidaria > Coral ... | reverse complement strand
GCATTATCACGAAAGCTAGCGTCAGCTCGCTAGAGTCTTCTTGCTTTAGCAAGTATTCCGGGGCTCCCCAAGGACATCACGTGATTTTTCACGCGAAAGGGCCCCCCCTGCCCCCTCCCCCATGAATATATATCATTGTTATATATCATATATCATATATCATTGTTGCATCCTCGTTGGGACGAACAATGCCGCATCCACCCCCGGCCTCAAGTAACTGGGGGGTGTAGCTCTATGGAGGTTTTCCATAAATGGGGGTACCCCAAAATGGATGGTGAGGGGTACCCCCTATTTCAGGAAAACTCCATATGGTTCAATATCCAGAGGGTATTTATGTATGTTTTAAGTGTTTGAAACTGTATTTGTTTGGAAATAGACTGATGAATAAGAACTACAGTAAATGAACTCAAGATTTCAATTTTTGTTTTTTGATGGTTGATCATGGACCCAGATCATGCCAGGCATGTTTCGAAAAGTCTTGGCTCAGCGATCCATGCTGTCTTTACATGTTACAAGGTGGGCCAAGTAGTAAACTCTTCATTCAACGGAATAGTGGCTCTAGTGCAGCTGTTGTACAGAAATGATTATTTCCCAAAATAGGAGTATCGGGAGTACCCCAAAACCAGCAATTGTCATGGACAAATGTTTAATTTGTTAATGATTGTGGGGTTTCCCAGTTTAACAAAATCTACAAACGTCACATCTACAAACGTCACTGTCTGAACAAACCCCCGGAGCATCAGATGCCCAAATGCTCCAGGGTTTGGCAATCAAACATAGCAATGGGAAATCATCCATAAAAATCCATAAACATGATATTCTAATGGGAAAATCATTCATAAATGGTGGATCAGGAGAAATTGATGGAGATTATAACTACATTGAATTACAGCAATGGAGAATGATGATTCATAAACCCTGTAAATCATGGGAAATTGACAGAGACTATTGTGAATTATTTGATCAAATACGTTGTCTCTTCATTCAGTCCTTTTCTTGGCCACTATCCCTTAACCTTTCTGAGGCCCTGCTTCAAACTCTGAATTCCCAACAATTCCAAACATTTGGACAGTTTTGGACGACATTGCTGCAACAGGCCCAAAATAATGATGGTTCGGCAGGGGCAAAGGCTCAACAAGTCTGGACAACACTGGTGTGGCAATTATTTTAGATTCTTATATTATGTATATATATATATTCTCATTAATTCTCCAGCATTTCTCCAGCTATATACATAAGGTAATCCAGCAGTTAAATCGGGTATTCGTATATAATAGCAATATCTAAAGTAAGATAAGCCCATTTTGCCAGTGACCCACAATAATGAATTGATATGTATCTAGGTTCGGTATCTCATCCCAGTGTTGCGTCAAATCCCCATGTTTGGAGCAGGCCACGGGCCATGCTGAACCACTAGAAGATAGAAACGTGTTTCCAGGATGGTATAGATGATGTTTCCTCCATTTGTTTCCAGGTTTCCAACGTTTCGACCTTTGGAGGTTACCACTTAGTTTTGAAAGAAATCCAGCCCAGATGCTCAGCAGAAAAAAAACTCCAAAAGCCAAGCAACGTTGTTTGCCATTTGTGTGTTGCAAATGGTCGATCTTCTCAGATGTGCATCACAGATAACGTGTTTATATATTTATACCCCATGTAGAAGCCATTTTAAACTTTTTTGAACTGGTGATATTCCGTATATATATATATCTATATTATAACTATAGCAACCCATTGGTGCCTATAGTAAATCCAAAAAGAATTTAAAACCATAGAAACCCTTCTAAAACATAGAAATCTAAAACCATAGTAGAACCATAGTATAACCATAGAAATAGAAATCCTTAAGCTTCGCCTTTTCTATCGTTTCTAAAACCCAGATCCAGGTGGTGCTCCCCATGCTGGGTCTCTGGTTCCGTCTGCTGGCGCAGCAGCGCAATGTGGGTGTCACCGAAAGCGGCAAGGAGAGCCTGGAGTTTTTATGTTTTTTCCGCGCCATAAAAACTGGTTGGTGGTTTGGAACACGAATTTTATTTTCCCATATATTGGGAATAATGATCCCAACTGACTTTCCCATTTTTCAGAGGGTTGAAACCACCAACCAGAAAAGATGGTAGATGGATGTAGATGGTAGATGTTTACCCCCAAAAAAAAACATGTTCTTTGTATTTGTTTATTTTGTATTTTTGTCCACGGCATTATCTTTTAATGATCATGTGTTGTTTGTATGTTTGTGTGTTTTTTTAATGGTCATGAACAGTCATGACAGATGGTAAACATGTCACGATCTCCATCACGGAATACTGATGATGGGGATAGGATTTTTTGGAGATGAAGTCCTGTGCCAGTTGAGGCATGTGTGTTTTATAATGTTTTATATATCCCATGATTTTGTTGGGGCTTCAACCATCCGTTTGGTGGTGCAGGATTGCGCAACCATATGCAGTGGTATGAACTGGGACTCCCCATGACGCAACCACTATATAACCAGTGGCGATTTGCCGCTTCAGAAGCCGTATTTTGGTTGATTACCAAACATACGAGCGGAAGCTGAAGCTGTTTAGATGTAATCATAGAGTTCACTGGATTTTCCACTTCTATTAACCCTCTGGTAATTTAACATAGCTATAGACAATCACCATTTTGAATAGGTAAACCATCTATTTCTATGGGCCATCTATACCATAGCTATGTTAGTCATAACCAGAGGGTACCAGAGGATGCCGTGATCCCCGAAGAAAATGATCAGTGACTTCGAATCTGCTGCAGTTCCTAACGAAGATTTGCAGATTTGCGAACGACTACTCTTGTTAGTTCAAACCCTTGAATGGAAGGAGTATGCACGATTATTCACGGGTATTCCGAAAACTCATCGGTATAGTTTTTGATTACAGTGCCAAGAAAGTGATGTTGCAGACCAGTTTGGAACTTAAAAAACAAATGCTCCCATATCACTAAGATATCCCAGGGGTCCACTCATTCCTCCCTTCCGAATTTCATCGAATTTCTTGGTGCTGCCAGCATGGAAGTCAGGGTTGATGCTTGGTAAGTGGCTCACGATTCCTCTAAAAAAACTGGCTACAGGGATCTTTCACCCAATGACTATAGATTGACTATATAACAATCCACATATTCCAAGCATCAGTTCTCCAAAAGCACAAAAACTTCGCTCCAGCAACGGCCCCCCCCGAAAAGTGGGATCACTACTCCTATTCCCAAACTACTTCCATGTTCGAACCACCCTATTCTGTATGGGAAGATTATGGAATGAAGATCTTGATTTTCCTAGTTAAATCAAATCCTATTCGTGATGGTTCTTCATACACTGTAACAGGATATATGGAGTTTTCATAAATGGGGGTACCCCCAAATCATCCATTTTAAGTAGCATTTTCCATTATAATAAACCATCCATTTTGGATACCTCCATTTATGGAACCCCCCTTGTAGGAGCTATGTGAGATCTACTCTGCAGAGATCCAGAAGTATTTGCCTGCACGCTTTGACTATACGCAGGCGCCAACGCCTGTAGGTTTCATTGGGTAATAAAATGATACAGTAGGGGTTGTGAATGACATCCAATTATATCACCCTACCTGGTTGTAAATAGGGATTCGTAGAGAATAGGGGCTATTAATTCAACTAGCAGAGAGAAGGAACGCTTCACCGTTCGGAAGAGTCCGTTTAGAACGGGATAATCCATATGGCTACCAAGAATCTGAGCAGATTGATAGATTAGTCAATAACATGTATTTTATTTTAGAAATGATGGTTTATGATGGTTTATCTATATATATATATATATTAATGGTGTATATATATATACACATGTATATATGATATATATGGTTTAGCAACCTAGCAGCCTGTATTTTATTATATTAATATCTGGCATGTTGATGGTTTTAGCAACACGATCAGCAATTGATTCGTTAGTTCTATATATATTCTATTTCATACGTGTTCAACCATAATCACCAGTTTCACATGTACCTTGTTGAAGCAAAGATAACACGGTAGTATGATGGGCCTTTAGTTTTATTCCATAGCTGATGTTGGCAATGAGGACTGGAGCATCGCAATCCCATTTGGGGATGGCTTCGGATGCAGTTGGGCAGTTGATTTTACACTTGGATGCATACCCATATCATGTACACTCTGGTAAACTAACCTAACTATGGAAAATCACCGTTGTCAAGTTGTCAATGGGAAAATCCACTATAAATGGTCATGTTCAATAGCTATGTCAAATTACCAGAGGGTATATATATATACACGTATATACACACATCTTTGTTGTAACCAATATTGTGATATATCAACATACCATCATACACCAATTTTATCCAACTATCTGCATAAATTATAACGATCTCACTGTTCTCCCGAACCCTGGAACCATGGTTTATAAGAGGAATCATCCCCAAATGGCCGAACAATTCAGGTTAGTGAAATATTATAATTTACCCACACACACACATCTTTGTTGTAACTTATATTGTGATATATCTGAACTATACCTATATATTACACATGCATGAACTGCATTTCACCATCACCACCACCACCAACAACAACATCGTAATCACCATCATCATCATCAACAACATCCTCAAGTCCTCAACCATAAAAATAATCATCAACCCTCATCAAGCATTAATAACTAGTACTAACCGTAACCTTACCAACCACATCATCATAGCTGCCTTTGGCCGCTAGGTGGCTGGACCCACCGTGAGCAGGCCCTTGTTCGGCAACCTCATCAAACAAGTGGGTCGAACCTTGGCGGAGACCGCTACATGATCCTTGGATTCGTGCATCCCACCTAGAATTAGCAAGTGGTTTTTAGGTATGCGGTGAAGTTCCATCATATAACTGTATATTAATATAATATATTACAATAAAACTATATATATAATATATATATATAATATATATATAATATATATAATATATATATATAATATATATAAACAAATAACTAAGGTTTAAGACGATGAAGATCGACTTACTGTACGATGTCCGGGATGCACCTCCTCAAGCAGGGCATTTTCGGTCAAAAATATACATTCCCATAGGATCCATGGTGCTGCTATATATGGCAACATGGATCCCATCAATATATCCCCTTTATGTTAGCATATATACCATACATGGATCCTATGGGATTGTTCTGATATTTGTGATGTAAAAACCAGGGTACCCATGGGTACCCTTTTTTTCGAACAGATTGAAAGGTCGAAAGGTTAGGTTCGGCACACGTTCGAAAAAAGAGGGGAAACATCGAGCCGCAGGACCAAAGGTTCAACCGAAAAGAGGATGAAGAAGTTGGCTGAGTTCGGCATGTACCCGGCCTGGTAAACGTTTACAAAAAACTATGGAAAGATCCACCATTTTTAATGGGAAAAACCACTATTTTTATGGTCATTTTAAATAGCTATGTTAGTCATTACCAGAGGGTATGGGAAGATCAATGCCACACTATTGGCCACCCTCACCCTCACAGGTGATCACAGGTGAGCAGGCTGACGCGCTTCGGAAAAAGTTGGGACCAAGGGGCATCACGAGCCTTGAGTCTTCTGTCTTGAAGGACATGGTATCCCTTCACCTAGCGGAAGCCTTGATACTTGCCCCTGCCATCTGGGGACGCAAATGCGAATATTTGACACCAGAGTTCGCTAGATCTGATCAATGAACAAAAACTAGAATTGGATAATATTGGTTGATGGTTGGGTGGCCTCTAATTTTAGGCAGACCCTACAATGGCGAAAAATTGCCCAGTTGAAATTGGGGGTATGGTCATGGCATAGGGCCACAAAAATGTCTGTAATCCATGTGTTTTTAATCCTATCAATGTACAATTAATGTACACATGTATATATATATGTAGTATGTATAATGTGTACTGTATTATGTTCAATGTTTATACATATATATATATCAACTTGACCATGGCACTCATGACTTGTCTATATTCTTTTTGGATTCCTTTCCTGAGATGATTGGCGCCTTGGGAATAGCTTCTGAAGTTTGGGTCTTTGGGTCTGATCGGGACGCCAAGCACCTTCTCATTCTCAGATATTCTCAGGAAGTATGTGGATCCAAGCTCGGGAATGGTCCGGGGGTCAGAAGAGATAACTAACAGAATCTATTTGCTTATATACATTTACTTAGCAGTATGGCTAATGTGGTAAACCTGCCAACAATCCCCAAATTCACCCCGTTGGGTTCCTCTGAACCATCCCCCAAAAAATGGTAGGCTTCAGGGCATTGAGTTGCCCGAAACTGGTGCAACCCAGGAATTGTGGACAATCTCAGCAACGAGGAGTTGGCGGTGACTCGTCGCAGTTTTGACCCCTTTGGACCGAGCCCAAAATTTTATGACCATCCAGTAATCAAACGTGGCTGGCTGTGCAATCCCTAAAAAACGGAGGTTTCAATTATCTACAAATGGGGGATTGACCATTGTTTGATTGACGGAGGGTGGGTATTATTAGGGTTGATTAGCAGGTTGAAGCATTACAAAAATTGCCAAAGACATATTGGTTTGACATGGTTTGACGAATGATTGTTCTGAACGGCCAGATCAACAGACGTCTCTGACATGTGTTGACGGGCAAATCCGGACGTGTTCGATTCCAAAGCCAAAATGCTTCATGTGTTGTTGCAACGCATCTAGGATTGTCTATACTATATTGTGTTGTGTTTAATACTATTTGCAACTATCATGTTTTTTTGTTTGTTGTTCATGTTCAAAGAGGATTATAATATCACCACCCCTGTAAGGCTACTTTTCAGGGAGGGACCATACCAAAATGTAAGATACATGTTTTGAGACCCCCCCTTAAATGTAAAATTGGTCGCTGAACGTCCCCAGGAGTGGTTTTAGTAGGGAGGGTCTTCAAAACACCTTCAAAATGTAAGCTTACCATTTTTTTTTTTGGGCCCCCCTCAAAAACACCTTTTTTCAAACGTAGCTTACATTTTGGGTACTTTTTCCCCACCTTAAATGGTGGTGATATTATCATCATTATTGCCACGTGCACGTGCGCCAATGATACCGCTCAGGACATCCTGTCCATTGACTTGCTACTCGGTCGCAGGAGATGCCACGTAGCATTATTGTTTTATACGGTCTTATTTTCTACAATATATATATACGTATGATTTATATATATATATATATATACGTATGATTTATATATATATATATATTATTTGTATTTGCACTGTGTGTGTGTCAAGTGTATGCATGTGATTCAGTGTCTGCAATATATATATATACAATATATATTGTGTATGTGCAAACTATACCTGCATACGGGTTCTGTATCTATATGATACTATTACATTTATATACACATATGTTTTCACATGACATAAATATGAAGAAATGTATTTTTTTTTATATATCGACGTATGCTGGTTTGGTTGACAAGTCGTCCTGAAACAACTGCCTTTACCGTTTCTTTTGTGGTTGGAACTCCGTGCTCCATGCCCTATTTCTGTTGGTGAAATAACCAGTTTTCTATTGAGCGTTTCCTCATCCCGGTGAAATACCCATTGCTGTTGGTGAAGTCCCCTTTAGTGTTGGTGAACTAGCAATTTCAACTAGTCAAATCCCGATGTTGTTCGTAAAGTGTTCACGATTATTGCTTTGGTCCCCATTTTTCGTCATGAACTACCCAAGACTACTGGCCATAGTTTCCATTTCCCATGTCATGACTTCATCTCAAGGCCAGCAGAAGGGCCGCCACCCAGTTACTCGTTCTGGGGGCCGTGGCCGTGTGACCAGTGGATTCTGCATTGGGGTATGAGGTATGGTTCAGTCTTTTTAGGCCGTTGCCCTTCATTTAAGAAGTCATATAGTAATAAGTAATAACTCGAAACATAACTCACTTGTATACTGTCAACATCGCCGTTAAACGGGGTATATATTGGTTGTAAACCATCCAAGAAAGGAGTGCAGATAATGTTCGAGCACTCATTTGGCCAGACCCAATTGGGTACGGGCCAATACACGGGCCCCAAACTTCGACTTAGATACTCACAGTTTTTGGGCCCAGAGTGTTTAGCAACCATATAGTCCCCCCACACGGAGTATGAGGAGCCTTAGAAGTGACTTACATCCACTTTCCGTTACTGGCTAAGTTCTCGGAAAACAATCCCAGCATTTACCGTCCCCCAACTAACGAAAAAAGACCCTGAGAATCACTTATTTTCAGAAGGAATCCAATCTCCAACCCCCGATTTGTCAGAGTCGATGCTAATTTTGCAAAGTGCTTCATTTTCCACCCAGAACCATGACATTCCACTGCGTGGCACTGCAGTGCTGAAGGATTTTGACCGAGTTATGTGGGTTATTGGGCACTGCTGACTGGGTAAGCGTCAAGATTTTAAGACCACCCAACCGCTTGGTGTGGAGCCATTCCACTTTTTGCATGCACTTCCAACTTTTTGGTAGGTAAGTGAGGCCGCGAGGCCCCCAAGTTATGAGTTTGGTTTATACATCCCAATGAATTCTAATTCGTTGTGTATCCCCAACCCAAACGTTAACCAAGTTTCTTGCGGGTGCCTCACTTTGTCCATGTGAAATGCCAATGCTTAAGGCCCTGCTATCGGGGCAATGATTCTCACAAAGGGGGGCATGCCTGTTATGTTTCTTGGTGTATGTTGACTCATCCAACTCTACCATAACTTATATTATCAATATCAATATCAATATTGGTGTATATCACATACATACACCATAACTTAATTTACATAATTTATCAATATCAATATTTCCATAACTTGATCGGTTTGGAGGGAAATTCAGTAAAAGAATGTATGGCTATGGCTTCCAAACTAAGGTGAGGTGCCAAGTTCCATCAGTTGATTTAGATTCACCCCATGAGTTACTCCCGAAATCTCCCGAATCTCAGGCAATGTGGTCGTCGCGCGGGTCTCCTTTGCACCTGGAGATACCTGGCAGAGTGAGACACAAAAAACGGGGGCCCCAAGGTCAGTGTTTGGAGAGTTCTTGATGGTAATATTGTATGATGGTACATGATGATAACTATGTCAATCTTGGATGGGTAGTTTGATTTTCTTTAGTCTTTTGGTATCAATGGAATTATCTACTAACCAGATAAGAATTTAGTTTTTTTGCATGGTATCTAAGATTGGCCATGGTAATTTGTATTTGCACAAGGTCAATGTTGAATATACATATTAGCATCAAAGAAGGTCTCTGTTAAGTGATTGTTTGATGGTAATATGTACATATGTTAACAGTGCAAATCTATGTTTGGGAAGATCTTAAATATTTAGGGAATACTGGAATACTTAGAACGAATGAAATACCCTCTGGGGTTATATCAAACATGGCAATTGGAAAATGCCCGAACTAAATGGAGGTTTGTAGCTGGGAAAATCATCGAACCAAATGAAGATTTTCCCAAACCAAATGGGGATTATATGTTTGAGAATATCTTAAATCGTTAAGAAAACATAAATACATGAACAGAAAGTTACAAATTTAACATTGAGTTCGAGTACAATCTGTTAATGAATTCGATAACCCAAGTATATTTACAACAACGGGGAATGTGGTTTGGGTTGAATGAAGGACATAACTATATACATATACGTATATATATATATATTATAAGTAAGCAACCAAAAATCTGGGGTATGTTGGTCTTTATCTTGGAAAATGATCAACACAAAATCAATATTTACATATATTTACAGGGATAATTATTGTCCACAAAGACTGTAGGATCATGGGTATACAACTTATATAACCAATAGATATGGCAATGACAGAAACCTGCTGGAACATCCTAAGGTGTCCACCAGGGGACGGATGATGGGGCCCCCGTTTAGGAAATCGCTACGTTGGTGAACATAACTCCAAGAACTATGGTTTATGATACGTGTAACGAACTAGTTAATGGGATTTATAAACCAACTTACAACTGGGTGGCCTTACATTGAATGATATATGGTTTTCCGTGCGCAAATTGTACACGCAACAAAATAGGGGGGGCACTAGAGACACGTGTTGGTAAAGAATCGGCTTAGCGTTTGAAACGCAGAGATTATACATAGGGATGCATCGGGTTTCTCTCCAAGTTGAACTGAACAGATTCCGCTGAAAACTTGAGACGAAGGGGAAGGACTTCAGCAAAAACCGAGGCCGCAATCTGGTAGGTTTCATCATATTTCACCCATAGCTATGTTTCCAGGTGGATAAATCAAGCCAACAGTTGCTTCAATGCAGCTTTTCAGTGATTACATCCCCTGTCCAATTCCTAAGTCCCCGTCCCCTCCAGTGTTTCTAGCGGAGTACATAATACATACCCTATACCCTGGGCCTGAATGGGTATAAAGGACGCCTATTGCTGGGCTGCAAAGCGGATAAGTGAACCTCTAGTAAAGTAACATAGCACCACCTTATTCTATGGGCAAATCATCTACGAATGGGCCATCTATACCATAGCCATATTAGTTTACCTCCAACCTGAAATTATGGGCTCCAAGTGATCCAGACCTGACATTCACTAAGCATTTTTGTGCAGTGTATTCTGATACTCTATCTGACATTTTGTCTGGCAGATTTCATTATATGATTCTATCTGATATAATGCTGACTTATTTTCTGGCATTCTATTTGACTTCTTGTTTGGCCCTATATCTAGCTTTTCTTTTGACTGACATTCTATCCGACATATATTCTGACATTCTATTACTATCTTTCTATCTGTGGTTTATTCTGACATTTTGTCTGACATATATTCTGACATTCTATCGGGCATGTTCTCTGTGTGTGTGTGTGTCCGGCGAGGCCAGAGGCGAGCTAGCGATGTTGTGTTGGTGAGCTGGCGGAATAGCTGACATCGAATCTAGAGACACCTGATAGATGGTGAACAACGATGCTTGAGGGTAGCAAGATGCCTGCTGTCCACAAAAGATCAAGCGAAAGCCAAGGACGCGGACAACATATCGACCGCCTCCTCCTCCGATGCTGCTGCTGCAAGGGTTGGAGAAATAGGGTAAAGGGTAGGTGGCTTCTTTGTTTTTGTTTTTTCCCATGTTACTCTTAATGGAGCAGTGTTTTTACCATGTGCTACATGCACAGAAAACATATGACATCCATTTGATTTAGTTCTTTAACGTGATATCCAGTGGTTTAACGAGACAAGCAAAATTCAGAGGACTGGGGTCCCCGGGTATCTGAAATTCGAAGGCCTGAAGGCTGGTAGTTTGGCATGGCCATGGGGTACCAAATTCAATGGGGATGATCGTGGGCCGTGGCTCCGTCGGCCCGAGTCGGCCCGAATCCAAATGCAAAGATGTGATGGGATAGTCATCTCACCCTACATGGGAATTATGGGGAACCCATGGGAACTCCACCTTTGTGCCTGGTGATTTCACCCCACAATTTGTACATCTGTTTTTTTTGGGCCCAGTGAAATAGATGGATTGTAGGGTGATCGCCCACTTATTATAGTGGTCACCTACTTCAATTCCTGTTAAGGACATGGAAAAACTCTTGTCATGTGTTTTTGTGTAGGGCATATCTACATAAATGTCAATCATTTCTGGAATGTATAAACATTTAATACATCAAGTATTGGAATATGGTAGCCACTTAGCGGGATGTGGAGCAACGATCGCTGTAGCCCCCATCACAAAGCATACCCAAGCATGAGACTAGACTCTAATGACTAGACGGAGTCGGTAACAATAGCTGTAGTACCATGTGGGCCCTCCAAAAAATCGCTAAGTTGGGGGCCACATAACTCCAATAATTCACTATGGCTTATGATACTTATTAATACAACTATGGTTAATTAATGGGGTGAATCTAAACCATCAAACATCACTGGGGGGGCCCCACATTGTAACCTGATGGTTACTGAAACATTGTCCTTCGATGGTAGGGATGGTAGGATTTTTAGGGCTGCTACAGTATCCCCAAATCAATGGGTTTATCATTCGAATTCATCATGAATTTTTACAACCATGAATAAGGGTTGTACACAGGATTTTCGGACACAAACATGAATAATATGTGGTGTTGAAAGTTGAAATCAAATTCTATATATATACAAAACCCGGTAGCATCACCTGTAGCATATCTCCATTCTCCCATGATTTGTTGGTGAGAAATCCCTCTTCATATCTAAATTGCGATCACCCCATATTGTTGGATACACGCGATTCTACCACATTGTTTGTTTGTTTAAAGTTTAAACCCTGTGAATTTAGAGACAACTTAGCTTGGAGAAGTCTTAAAGCAACCATTCATTGTTCATTTGTTCCCAATGAGTAATAGATCCCAATATACCTTGCTAAATCAAATGTTAGTAACCATCAAACAAGAGGCATGTCTCCATGATGGTTTTGATGTTATTGGCATCAAACTTCTAGATTTTCATGGTTTCCATCTATGATTTCTGGTTGCTTTAAACCCATGAAATTTCCCATGGTGAAGCTCCCCTGAGTTACAACATTGTTTGGAACCACCATCAACGTTACAAATACCATATTCGCCATAGAATTCACCATAGTTTCACCATCTGCTTGGTGGTTTGGAACCATGGAATTTTATGACTGTCCATTCAGTTGGGAATGTCATCATCCCAACCTGGTTGGTGCTTTCAAACATTTTTTTCCATAATATGGGATAATCCTTCCCATTGACTTTAATATTTTTCAAGATGGTTAAAACCACCAACCAGCAACTGGTCCGAACTCCATCATTTTTCAGAGGGGTAGGTTGAAACCACCAACCAGCCATGGTAGATCCCAACTAAGCATCCATAGATGCCATTGAATTCACCATTCGACCAAGGACACAGCGAGTTTCTGACACGCGCTGTTGGCATCGGGTGATTCCTGACCGGCCTTCGGGCGTTTCATGTTTTCAGGTTTCAAACACAAAAATCATGTTGAACGATGTTGAACATATGGTTTGGAAATATTTGGAATCACTAAACTTCGATATTTCACCTGTGAGTTGACAAACCGAATTTATGCTAACTTGGTTGACATTTCTTGAATAACAGGTTGGTTTTTGGTGAATGTATCTAGAGTTGGATGAGTGATGATCCACCATGAACTGCGGAGGTTAAAAACTGACTCAGTGAGTTTATTTGTGATGCAGCTGGTTAAAGATATGCCTCACTATATATATAGTGGATTTACCCATTGAAAATGGTGGATCTTTCCATAGTTATGTTAGTTTACCAGAGGGTAAATGGGGTATGATATTCCAATTTATTCCAATCAAGTACAATATGCCTGAAAATATGTCGGTAGTTGAAACTTTCACCTATCAAAACAATAGATAAGGGTGGTAAGTGGTTGCCAAGCGCATATAAATAGTGAAACAACAAACCCACAAATCCAGACGTGTCAAAAGTGCCCATGTTCGATTTCTAGAGACTGATACCATAGGAGTCATGTTCTTTTCAAGTTGTACTCTTTAATTAAGCTGTGTTTCAAACCCCATGGGGTTTGATGACTTCCGCCCAACGTCTTCCAAACGTGCTCGGCTCCCACTTCTGCGAAGCACTGGTGATGAACCGCGCAGATGCAGGGGTCGCCCTTGAGCTGATGAAATGTAGAAAGGTTGGCCATGTAAGGTCTTGCCCGCGGAAATAAGGTGTGATGTTGGTTTATTATAATCCCCTCCCGTGATAGATATGTGATAATATATATATATACATTATAGATATTATGTATATATTTATTATGATTATTTATATAAACCAAGCTAGCTGGTGAACGTAGTTAATGTAGGGCACCACCTTGTAGGGTGTTGCATTCACGTCGTTTGTGTCACAGCATTTGGGTTTGAATCAGTAGCTGTCACAGCTGTAATGCATATTTCAAGAAATCGTTGGGTTGCGACAAATCTTATAACGTGGGTAAAACAATGTCATAAACCATCCCCCCATTCGCAATCTTTTATAGGTGGTAGTTTTGCCATTTCCAGTCATGGGTGGTTTATGGCATTGTTTTACTCACATGAATGTCTCAAAGCATGACGATATTTTGGATTCGGATGGTTCACTTGGAACTGCATAGTGATTTCACCACAAGATCTCACCATTTTCGAGAATTATTTACGAAGCCACATAGAATCCATATTACATATATAACATGACCATATTTCGAATCCATATTCTAAATTATCTAACCACATATTACCACATAGAGTTCTCACCTACGTCTCCGTGCCCCATAGTCGCAAGATCACCGGCTCTGTATCTACAATTTAAGCGTGGTGTTAGCGGCATGGATCTAAACAACAGGATCATGAAAGTCTGGTTGAACCTCGCACAGTCAGGTGAACAAAATGTGAAGTAATTCTGATCATCACCAGCCAAACATGATCATCACTAGTGTCAATGGATTGGTTTAAGGGACAATTTACAGGAAAACCCCATATTTCCTGGGAAAATCTGAAAATCTATGGTTTCCGGTTAAGATTTTCCCCAACAAACCAATCCATTGATGGTGGGATGATAGTCGGAATTCAGCAGGTTGATTTCTATGGGGCATGGCAAGTGGTTGTACAAACATATATGTTTCAAGCCAGAAACATTACCCTCTGGTAAACTAACATAGCGAACTGGGAAATCACCATTTTTTTATGGGTAAATCAACTATAAATGGCCATTTTCAATAGCTTTTTGTATGTTTACCAGCGGTTTTTTTTGAGCTTTCCAAAGTCATGGCGGTACTCCAAGTCATCCAAGTGATTTGACCATTACTTAGTATTGAAACCTATATGGTGACGACTGGGGATCCTCTGTGCAAAGCGATTGTCACATTGAACAGTTTAAGAATTTGGATGCGGAGGTTAATGGCTATGTGTATCCAACCGAAATTATGTTTTTTTTTGAACATGGTTAAACCAATAGTTCAGCAACAAAAATCTTCAGCAACAGAAATGGTGTTATAATTTATAAGTTATAACGAGTATATCAATGGGAACAGTTCTGGATGATGTTGCGGCCCAATGTAGTTTCATCATATGTCATCATGTTTCAGGTTGGTGAACTGCTATAGTTTATCCATATTTATCCCGTAAATATAGTCATTTCCATCCCAACTTTGATTCCCCATCCTGGTGTCTTTTTTTCATCGTAGTGTTTTCAGGGTGATTTGGGCGCCCCTCGCCAATGTTTAGTCAACTGCAGCCTCCCAAAAATGGGGGCCCCGATGTGTGGTTTGGATAGGAAGGGTTCAGCTGGCCATGCTCATGCCTCAATTTCTTTGTGGCACGGATTGGAATTAAAGCACAGACATGGATGTAAAAATCTGGTAAATGCCCAAGCATTGGCGTAACTATCCCATGGTAGCTAAACATTTCAGGTGAGTGAACTATGGCATAATTTATCCAGAACAGCTGCCGTGCGACTACCTCCGTGTGGTGGCAGCGGAACCCGGTATCTTGGTCCGGTGCCGTGGTACAAAATGTTTGCAATAAAGGAGTGGCCGTAGAAGCCACCAATAAGACCCATTCAAGATGTGCTCCTGAAAAGCACCAAGATCCCCACAAAAACCAAATCAAAAAAGATCAAGTGAGACAGGGGCGACAGGCATTTGGGCTGCCAAGTTCTGCTTTCTCTGCCATGCTGATGCTGCTGTGGCTGCCTTGCTGCTGCGGCTGTTTGCTTCAACCCCCTGAAACCCCCTGGTGGAATTTTGGGAATTCCTTTGAGGGTTTGGTCGGTGGTTGTGACTTGGAACAAATTAGATACCCTTGCCCTTCGGGCACCCACGAGCTCGGCGCGCAATACGTGGCAATGACCAGTCATGGCGATGCTGAGCTGTTGCAGTATGAAGCTGCGGGCAGTGCAGATCAGCGCCTTGCTGCGGGCTTCCCCGTGGTTGCGGCTGATGGAGGCGCTGCTGGGATGGCGGCTGTGAGCTTTCCAACAGGTGCCGCTCCTTGGATCGGATCGGCGCTCGTCTCTTGGATGGGATGGGCTTTGACGTGGACTGTGCCCACATGGCTAGTGGAGTTTTTGGTTTATGGGAGTTTCTTCATCTTCCATTGGCATTGGTTTGATGTCGGTCGCCGAAAACTTAACAGTAGGAAGAAGACCAGGAAACCACGAATTTCCTTTGAACCTAGGACCCGTCGTCGACTTTTGGGCCGTTGTCGATGGGTTGGTGGTCGCCGGTTCTTGTTTAAGGTTCGTAGGTATAGAATTTTGGGTAGACGAACAAGAAATTTTCTTTTGCATCAATTGCGAAGAGAGAGACTCCATGTTTCCCGGGCCCGTGTTGCTCATAACGTGGTTCAT
>Ga0126342_10010844_pt1 | contig 16312 bp, 22 predicted proteins | sample Cyp1metagenome_FD_92528 | JGI IMG/M metagenome (GOLD analysis project Ga0126342, IMG submission 92528) | Coral microbial communities from Lord Howe Island, Old Settlement Bay, Australia - Cyphastrea 1 metagenome | ecosystem: Host-associated > Invertebrates > Cnidaria > Coral ... | reverse complement strand
TAGATATCTCTCGACGTTCTCATCAAAGCCAACGCAGAAAACGATGATTGTGCTGAAGCACCTGGTGGGATATCTGGCTGGTCATGCAGACCAACATGTTTCTCTCAGATGGAAGGGAATCCACTCTGGACTACTCAAGGCCTATGAGTGTGAGGAACCAGTGCTGGAAGTGTTCAGTGATGCAGATTGGGCATCAGACCGCGACACTCGACGATCAGTGTCAGGAGCTGCCATTTTCTTTGGAGGTTGCTTGGTCTACTCCTCCAGTCGAAGACAGAAGATTGTGTCACTTTCCAGCGCAGAGTCAGAAACGTATGCAGCAGCCAGCGCAGTGATGGATGCAATTCTCATCAGAGCCATCATTTCATGGGTACTTCGGTCAACCATTCTCATGTGTTCGTACATCGACTCATCAGCAGCACGTGGAATTCTATCAAGACGTGGAGTTGGTCGCTTGCGTCATCTTAGTTGTCGAGTCCTTTGGTTTCAAAACTTGGTTGGTGAAAAACTGTTGATGGTTAAAGCAGTCTTAGGAGCAATCAACCCATCAGACATAGCCACGAAAAGACTCAGCATCAGCAGGTTGGAATCATTGTTGTATTTGTTTGGTATCTGGGACAATGCAAACAACAGCCTTGTGGGACAACATGACCCAGGTCGAATTTTCAGAAAAGTTCCTCAACTTCAACAGAACAGCGCTTCCAGATATCAGATCAACATGTTGATCGGCGCCTTGAGCTTGCTTCTTCAGGGTTGCGGGTCGGACGTGCCAAGTGTAGCCATGGACCAGAATCATTTCAGGATCCCAACGCTCATCTGTCCTTCGGACTGCTTTGCTTCGAATCAACTCATGGGCACCAACGCAAACCACATTGTGATCGGCTTCATCTTGTGTTAACCAAACACCACGGCGCCACTGACTTTGGCATCAAGTTTCTAGAGGATCTAGGGCATAAATTTCGCATGCAAAACTACAGATTCTGCCATTGTAGGGACGTCCGCAAAGTGCCATGTGTGATGTCACTCCTGTCACATTTCTGACATGAAAACGATTTAAAATCTAGGAAACATGAATCATGCCCATGCATGTAAAAGATAATCTTCAAGAAGGTTTGCAGCTATCTTGTGCTCCACATACGAAATGAAGGTTTTGCCCTGTCCACGCACGCTTTGGATTGTGCGCTCAGCCAGTGAAGTTCTTGATTTGCCGTACATGAGTCCAGGTTGAAGGATTGTTTCTAAGCCATGATTTGTCTGTTGTTCTGCGCCATTCTCATTCCAGCTGCTAAAACCGGCTCATTGTCAAATGCTACCTCAACCTTGTGGAAAAAAACCTATTGTTGCAAGAAATCGCGCAACCATTTGACCAACAACACCTTGGTTCTTGTTGCGCAACGGCTCTGCCATCACATACTTTGTCCAGCAATCAATGAGGATCAACACACTGAGGTTTCCAACCAGGGTGTAGAAATCTGCCTGAATCGTGGGATGTTCACGTTGAGCAACTTCAGGCAAGCTGGTAGCATGTTTGCTGTTGTTCTTGGGTTTGCCCATTACGCAAAATGAACACCATTTCTTGAAAGGAACATGACTGACTTCATGCAACTTACGTTCACGCTCTGAGGGTTGAGCAGGTGCATCATCAAAACGAGGCTATGGGTTGAGAGTTTGATATTCTTGCCTTGCAGCTTGAAGTGAGGCAAGTCGGAGTGATTTGATGTGTTCATTCTTGATGCGGCTAAAGTTTTACTGCCAAAAACTGAAATTTTCAAATATTTGGCTGCTTCTTTGAGACTCACAACTGAACTGTTGGGAGTGACCACGACGTCACCGACAATCACTTGATTTTCATCTGCAACATCTTCACGTAAAGCTGGTGCAATTTGCTGAAACTCTGGAATGTTTCTTCCAACAATTTCTTCACCTTGCCCTTCTTCATCCATCTCGGCTGCTGCAAACTCAGCTGCCACTGGATCACCTACAGGCGTTCCAGGTTCATATTCTACCCGTCCGGGGAAAAACCGCGCCATTCCGTTCCACTCACGAAAACCAGCTGCAGAAATCAGATGCTGCGCAACATCGCATGCTACGGGCTGTGGTTCAATGACGAAGGTCGATGGAGAGGATTGGAAAATCAGAATGGAACGCATGAAAAGCCGTGGCGATCATGCACTGGCGTATATATATATAATATTCAAGTTTTGTCATATACTACCGGAAACCGTACAGGCTGGCACACGGAATTGCCAATTCCCCAAACCCTTGGGCACATGCAGTTTGCTAATCGAAACCGCACATGAATCCCGATGACAATTTGCCATTGTTTCATGCAAGGGGGGCTGGTCGCCCATCGAAACATTGGGGCGATGATCTAAACAAGTTCTCCCAAATATATTTTTCCGAACCATGGACCACGGCAGCTAAGCAAAGTCAAAAATAGTTGTGCCACGCTGGTTTGTAAAGGGAATTCTGTATCAACATGTCGTCTTGTGGTTGTAGGCCTTTGTCCTCCTTGGGTCGTGCTCTCACCTGAGACTCGGCTGGGCGAAAGAAGAAGAAAAAAAATCAGCCCTTCCCGGGTGGCTGTCAACATTGCTCCTTGTTGTTTGTATGTTTGGTCTGCTGTTTGCAACCTTTGGTTCCCAGTTGTTTCTTGCCTAGCCAACTCCTTTGTATGTGGGTTTGCAAAGTTTGTACCACTTTGCAACCATCAAACCAACCTGCGACTTGCAAGCACGCTCTGCACACCGGCTCAACACGTGGCTGTGGGCAAACGTGTGGAACAACCGCCTACGATGCTGACGTGTCGGCATGTACCTTGTAGCTGGTGGGTGGTTTGCTGCACCCTGGACGACGTTGTAAAACGCACAACGCCCCTGCTCGGCGAACTGAGGTTTGCGGTTGGTGGGCAATTTGGGGCGGCTGTTTCAGTTTGACCTGTTACCGCGCCAGGCTGGTTCCTGCTGGCAGTTTGCGTGTCTGGGTTCGGCTCAAGCCCCGCTTTCCTCAGACTCGTGGCCTGCTGCTTGCGGGGCGGATTGGAGTTGCTGCTGTTCCATTCCCCAACATACTGCCTTGCGGTCCTCCTTCGGGAACGAGTATGTTCAATTTTATCGTGGTTTCTTCATTGTAGACTTGTCAGGTTTTTGGTTTTGTCTGTTTCCCGTGTCCTGAAAAGACCGTCACTGACTCGGAGGGGCGAAAGAAGAAAAAAATAGCAACATCAGTGCCGCTGGGGTCGATCTCATTTTTTGGGGGGCGTTGGCACCTGCATGTGAGAATTGGTTTTGGTTTCGCATTCTTGGTGCTGTGAATTTTCGACGCCTTTGGCCAAAGCTGGTGCAGAATTTCAAACGATAAACAACGGTTGCTACCTACCGCGCACGAATTTGTTTGACTGTCCTCATTATGAATGTGGCTCTTGTTTCACTGATTTTTTTTGTGATTCCCATGTGCCAACCTTTTCCATTTATCACTCGCAGTTTAAGATCTATCATGTTCCCTCTCCACTCTGTCATTTTACTTTTGTCTCTATCAAATGATCACGATTTAATTATCTGCGTCAAATGGTCTCGGTCGGCCCCTTTACACCTTATTTACTTACATATATATATATGTATGTCCATCTGTTTCCATCAAATTATCTGTGTAGCTGGCTTTTGTTGTCCACCGTTGTTTCGTATGGCAAGGGCAGCATGTGGTGCGGGTGCGTCCTCACCGGCTTTTTGGTACAGCAAGTCTTTTCCTTTTTTCATCTTTTTTCCTCGTTGTTTTTGTTTTCCATGTTTTCTTTTTTGCCGTGGATGATCGCTTCAAGATCGAGTGCCGGTCCAGAAGAAATAGGCTAACTTCTGATCGGACGCTGAGCGATAGTGCGGTGAAGCAGTCCAGTTGGCAAAGGTTTCGGTTTCGTGCAAATCTATTCAGTTTTCAATAGGTTGGTTGGCATAGGCATACCAATGTCCTTTTCTTCCGCAGCACGAGGTGATCTTTGGCGTATCTTGCAAATCCACAACCATGCCAGAGAAAATAAAAGAGACTTATCAGACTTATCCCACAAACCTGCCAAAAACTATTTGCAGACTTTCCTTGCGAGTTGCTAAAGCGCTAAGAACAAAAACATTTGAAGACGTAGAACTGCACCAAGGGCTCGCGTTTTCCCGTATATGAACATGTCAAAAAAAGCATCTTTTCCCAAGGGCAAGATATCCGTAACCACGTTCCCTGACACAGCCGACAAGCAAAAGAGATGGTTATTGTGGCTCAAATTGTGGGTCTGTAGTTTGCTTGGTCCCCAAGAGAAGAAAGATGAAGAAAGGGGTTGATTGCTTTCGTTTTGGCCCGTCGCAGGCGGCAGTAATTTGACAAACCCTCGAAACAGGTGGAGACTTGCCGAAACGAAGATCCTAGTGCTGATTTTGGCAAACAAAAGCGAGAATCTGCGCCAATGCCCTTGCAAAGGATGATTCCCCTACGTGTTTGGAACTTGAAATGAACTAGGTTAAATCAGTGTCATCTTCTTGCTGCATCTTCTTTGATTGCAATCAAGGATACCAATTTGTAGCAGGCAAGCAGGCAAGTCAAACACTCACATAGACTTGGCTATTGTCGCTGCGGGTCAGGATCTTCGCTCACGATCGCATTGCTCTGGTGTAAGTGTTCCGTAGTGTAAGTATTGCGCAGGAAAGCAGACAAACCGCCCAACGCTAAGAATCACATACCAACAAGCTGCGGGAAATCAACGCGACCTTGCATCACAAAAAATCCTCCAAAAGTATCCCAAAGTCGCACCATTCACAGGCTCCACTTATGAATGTGTACCCGTCTGCTCGTTGCAAGCTGCGACGGTCAATGCCAGGCTCCAGCATATTTTTCCTTTGAGCTTGAGCGATCCTAGAGGACAGACGGGTCATTGCAACCGTCTAATCTAAGCTCTCCAAACAGGAGAGTCACCCCTCAGGTCACAGGGTCACTACGCTTTTCAGCAGCCTTTTGGCCTGCTGAGTGAAACCTTCTGACAGTTGTCTTTCAGACTGGTGTCGTGAAACTGCGCTTGAATCCAGGCACTGCCCGGGCCTCAGTCCGAAATGGTTCAACCCGGACCCATCAACCCAGAGCTTTGGTACGAAAGTCAACGCCAACAGGACCTGGCCGCTTCACGACTTGGCTTCTGCTGTTGGCATCCAAAATGACTTGGCTTCCAGCTTCTTTCCGATCCTGGAAGCTGGCAGCGTCGATCACCAAATACCTGTGCCAAGCAAATGCTTTTGACCACGGCAAAGTCTCTTGAGCCAGTGCCTCTCTCTCTCCTATTGGCTCTGAAAATGCTTGAAATTTGAAGGGAACTAATTCAGCACACACAATCAACTCTACCATCTGCTTATGGTTGCCCTATTTGAATGATTTTGAATGTTGGGATCTGAGCGTCTGAAGGGTTAACGGTTGACGACCTGCAAACCGCTTGCCCCGGCGCGGCCAATGCGAAGCCTTCGCTCCCTTGAGTCGCAGATTGGTGACAAGAAATGATCTTTCACCTGACCAAACCACAGTAGAAAATGTTGCGAATTGGCCACCCACATCCACCCACAACATACCACAAAACAAACTCTCGCATTCTCCGACCTCTCCAGATGGGAGTGTCCCATCCATTAGGATTGTGGCAGACCAGTCGCCCTGGCAAGAAAAAAATAGAAGCTTCACATCGTTACAAACTGACTTCCTTGACTTCCTTGAATGCCACTGTTCATCAAACTGTGCTGTTTGAGTCCTCGTTGCATAGTCTAAAGTCTAAAGTTTATGTCACAAGTACTAAGTACTTTGTTGGGAGCAGAAGCAAGCCACCAAAATATGGTGTAATGCCAGCTGCAATGAGCTGTTCCGCTTCAGAGCAGCGGACTAAACAGAGCCAGGTTCGATTGACGTTTTTTCGCAGCAAGGTTCATTGCCAATCTTGCAAGTGGGTATAATCGGCCCCAGCCTGAATGACTTGCTTCCATTCAACCAGCTGTTCTTCCGCTAGATCCTACGCAACCACTTTGTCTTGCACAAGGCTTCAAGGCTCCCAGGAAACTGAAAAATGGAGGACTGAGAAAATTGGATCAAAACAGATAAAACAGGCATCATGATGCATCATGGTCATCATGATCTAACCTCCACACTTAAATCTCATCAACCAATACCCAATGATGGTCCTCGGCTATAAGAACATGGCCTGAGCAGCATCGAAGCGCCTCCCGCCTAGGCAGCCAGGTGGACATGCCATGGAAAGGAAACATGAATAGACAATGAATAGAATTGAAAAAACATGAGTTGCCATTGTGGCCATTCACCATGTTTTTTCTCTGGACTTTCTCAGATCTTTGGAGCAGTTCCGCATCCTGGCATTGCGTGATCTTCCCTTTTCGTTCCTGAACAAACAAAACAGAACTCTGAAACTAAGTTCCTCACATCATAGTTAGCAGAGCCTTCAGATCTCCTTTGCAGAGCCTGATGATTGAACCGTGCCATTGGGATCTGAGGGTTGATTCTTGCACAAAGCCAAACTGTCTAGTGGCCTCTGACATAAACAATATCATCTGAATCATCTGACAGGATTTGAAATCTAGGATTCGTGGTGTTGCAAAGGCCTCTGCGAAACAAAGGGGATCACCACAACGTCGAACTCATTTTCCGTAAGCTTCAACGCTGGTGGAGCAGTCTGCAATCGATCCTCAACGCCGTTTGGAGTTGTCTAGCAGTTGCCCAAGAGTCCACCGGTATCAAACGCAGTGACACAATGACGTCTGAGAATCCGGCATAGTCCACTGAAGTTCGCGCCTTGTCCCGCAAGGAACCTCAAAAACTAATCTCATTGACACAAACTATGTTGGCAAAAGGCAACGATCTCATGTGATCTCTAAAGCCTCACCCCTTACCAATGAATTGTCGTGCAAACATTTGACAAAATCGCCACCGGCACAGTGGGGGAACCACAGCTATGTGGCACTTCCTGGCAGTTCAGAAGCTGATTTGCATCGAGACCTCCAAAGACATTGAAAATGTTTGCTTTCATAAACTCTGGCTGCGAGCCAAGTGTCCCAGTGGCTTCGGTTTGGGGAGCTTTTTGGCATCCGTGGCGAACACCTCTACGTCTTCCAAAGAATCCTGGAAGAGCAAGTTATGTTTTCCGTATGTTTTCGTGTGTCTCTGTGAGTTTCGGAAAAAATGTTTGTTTTGTTATCAATCCTTCATTCCCTTCCCTGCTACCTGGAGGTGTCGCGCCAGCCGTGCAGAGCCATCCAGCACCAGCAGTTGCAGCGTCCGGCATCGATCCAGGCGCAGAAGTGACAAGAAGCGCCTTGCTGTGACATGGCTGCCGGATGCTGCCGGCAAGGACTCCGATCACTGAATGATCACATCATCTGAGTATGGGTTGAACTATGACTGGCTGGGTTGCGACTAAGAATTAACAATGGTTGTGTTTCCTAGCGATTTAATTTTTGACCCAGACCCTCTGGACTGCATATGGAGTGGGAGCTTCAATGAATGGTCAGTTCGAAGCAGAATCTGCTTGCGTTCTAAATCATTCTAACATCGAGGTTTGCTACGTCTTTGCTCTTTGCAATCCTCTTCCGATAACCCAAAAGAACAGCTCTTGCGCCCAATACCCTGTACTGTAGGTTCCCGGCTTTTGCCATTCATAAAGCAGCGGACCCATCAGGTCAATGGTATTCCTGGCACAGCGTGCCCATTATCTTTCGGCATGCAAATATAAAAAAAAAAAACTGGGCCAAAATATGTGGAATGTAGTAGAACAGGAGCCAGACTGTCTGCTTTGCCAAGCAGTATCATGTTGACACGATCCTAGTGAGTCAACTGAGATTTCGCGCCACAGAATTCGACTGCCAAACATGCATGCGGACCTTGGATGATGCTTACAGTCAGCCGTTATGGTAGGTAGCCCTCTGGATGTCAACTTCGGTAAACGTCCTGCAGGATTTGAGGGAGCGAGTGTCCCTGGAACATCCCGGAAAATCCCCCAAACGATGGTAGCTTAATGGGAGGTTCTCAGTTCAGGGATTATGATAGCCCAACATACAGGGTAGTATAACATAGTATAACAATATATAATCCCCCTAGAATATCCTATAATATCCTCTAGTCATACTCATGAACCACAATGAAATCGGCAACATCAGGTCGAGATGCCAGCGTACACCAGCGACTCATGCGCATTTGCCGCATCGGGCCATCGAACTGCCTCTCGCTCTCCTTCCTTGTCTCAGGGGATCTGGAAACATATCTGTCAGTGTTTCCAAATTGATGAAGGATCTGGAAGATGGAATTACAGTAAAATGAATAAAAATGAAGAAAATGAATAAAATGTGAAAACATGTGCAAGGTGACTGATGGGAGGCAGTTGTTGATACAGCTTGACAGCTTGACCCAAAAATATCACAGGATTTGGTTGCCTCCCAAGACATGGAAATCAAATTGACATTGCCTACCTCTACATTGGAGGAGTCTGAGTCTCATAGGAACCTCCATGGACATCAACAGGAAACGCTGCCAGGGCGCTTTGTACACCTGATGTGCCCGTTGCAATGCCAAACGCAAGTCCACCTCATCGCAGTGAAACCATCGGTCGAAATATCCTGTTGGCTCCCAGCCCAAATATCTTGGGCTGCCTGGTGTAGCGTCCAGGCCCACGATACAAAACCTTGGTTGCCAGCACTTCCAAAATCATGAAGAGTTTCCTTATATGACTCTAAATCATGTCAAACGTTTAGAAAGATGGCTTTTATGACCAGTGTTTAACAAAAGTTTCATAGCAGAAGTCTCTTGTCCAGTGACTGGTACAAGCCATTGCGGGTGGGCTCCACCGGGCATGTCATATAGCGTTCAAAGAGGGTTCCGCGCGGCACCAAACCTCGAACGCCCATGCCAGCCCTGGCAACCAAATCAGCCGGCCAACCAGTTTCCTCATGCGGAGGAGCAATGGACGGCCATAGAATGTCTGGGATGTTGGATGATGACCGATGTTGTTGGATGAAGTTGGGGTTGGTCAGAACTGAGACTGGGGACGGCAGATTCTGGTCCTTGTCGCTGTTAATCATCCAAGTTCGGCAGTACCGAAGTTTGACCGATACCTGTTGGTCATTCCGGTTGGGTCTTGTGTGTCTCTCAAAAATTGGAACTTGGTCAGATTGAAGCAACTGGATATTCCCACACTGGGCGGTCTTGATTTCAGGGGTTGTTCGAGGTGGGGTAAGTAGATTTCTGATTTGGTCCAGGGTGTAAAACCCCCAACACCAGTCTGAAATGGGTCCGTCCCCAACAATTCCAAAGGCCCATGACGCTTAGTAGTCATTCCTAGTTTATAAGACCCCACAATCTCAGTAAATTGCCGTGTTATCCGTGTTTATCTCACCAAGTTTCCTGCAACATCTTAGACCTTGCGCTGGGCAGGGCCAAATGACCAGCAGCTGCAGCTGGACTGAGATACTGCCGACCGCAGTGAGGCCGTGGCGATTGCCGCGAAGAAGCGCTGCGCCAGCCCTCCCGCGGGGAGGGATCGCGGAGCCGAGTCGTTGGGATCGGAGGACACAGGGCTTCACCCAGGCTGATGCCAGCAGCTGCACGGAGGCTACCTGAAACATAATCCCAGGTGGTACCAGCCCGGAATCGACGCCACACCGAAACTTGATCTGCGCTGAGACTCAAGGCAAGGTCCAGACTTTTGAAAGCTCCCAGTACAGTAAGTAGTACATATACAATGCAACGTGTGTTCTTCCCTCAAAAGGCCTAAAACGATGGACCTAAAACGATGGAACCTTCAGCATCCTCCGGCAAACTTGATTTGAACTTGAATTTTGGCATACCCCGCCCCTCCGAACTCCAACTTTCAGTATACATTTGTACATTTGCTGATGTCATTTTGGAAGCCTTACTGGAGTTGCCCGAATCTTTACCAAAGCAAAAGGTTGAACATTAGGAGAACCCGTTGTACCTCACTGCACACCACCCCAAACTCAGGCTTTGAGCTGCGACTCCACATTCTGAAAAGGCTAGCTATTCAGGGTCAAATCTTTGCAAGTTCGTGACTCTCAATCGTCATGTGTACAAGCAAGCATGTTCTCTCCCGAAGTCATCGTCAACTTGCCTAGCGCGCATGGGCTGGAAGCAAAGTATGGTTCCTTCGCTGACGCCATGGCAAGTAGGATATGGGATGCTCACTCTGGCATAGATACCTTCTAAATGCAGAAAAAACGAGACATTGATAACTCAGTAGTCCAACAAGGCGCATGTCATGTGGGTTTCAATCCCAGCTGACATCATTTGAGGCGCTATTTGTAGGCTTGAAGATTGGCGGATGCTGCTCCCAGTTGTATGGTCTCATGCTCCAATGCTGCTCTCTTTGTGTCCTCCACAAACCTTGAGAGGTACAGGGACAGGCCATGGCTTGTTTCATCGTCATGTTAAACATCCAGGTCACAGCTGTGGCGAAACGGTCAGCTTGTCACCCATGCCTCAAACACATGAGATTGGTGAACCTTTTCTTCGAGCAAAACTAGAAATGCTTCCCTTGAGACAGCTGCTCGTATTTAGAGCCTCTGATTGTGGAAGCATCCAAAGATCTGGTGCATACAAGCCCATTTGAGACATTTGAGATTGGGGTCGTATCTTTCAGAAACCGTTGTCAGCACTGACCACTACCTGTGGAGTCTGAGCTTGGATCCCTTTGATTGCATGATGATTCCATTCCGGCAACTGCCGAGATCACTCAGTGCATCATGAACCCTTTGAAGACTGAGACGAAAGCCTTGGTTGTCAACGCCAGGGGTATCCGAAAGCAATCATGCTTCGGTTATCGCTTGGAAATGAACACGGCTCCAGTAACATACTCAAGCAATTTGTGCTGATAAACCGCAAACCAGACAAGTTGTCTATGCCATGTCCCTCTTCAATGCCACACATATCCAGATGCCAAACACGATTTCATTTAATTTGGACATCATCCATCTGAGCAGTATAGCGGTACTTCTGTGTAGCTGAGTACTCCCGCCATTCACCCAACGTAATCTCTGGGCCGCAACGGGCACGATTTGCCACAGCTGACCTGGTTTGAAGAAACTTCGGCCTGAACAAAGCCATCGCCCGAATAGCCCATGAACTTCCTCGCCTGGAGATGACAGGTGTTGCAGGACTTTCCAGTTCCTCAGTGATGAAACTGTGGATATGGCCGATATGGCCGCTGGAAATAAACAGACAGAATGCCATCGCATTGAAACGACTTGGTGCGAGGCCTTCTCCACTTTTTGTCTTTTCTGCCGACCTGTGGGAGCACCTGAGGCTGACTCAAAATAAGGAGATGGGTTGAATGTGCCGTGTAGTCTTTCAAAACTGAATCCAAACATTCCAACAAATGCTACCACAGCAAACATAACACAAAGACACAAATCAATTATATTTAATATGCAAGTGTGGAATCTTTGTACTCTACTTGCTTTCCAATCACAAGTGACTGCAAAGATTCAACGCCAGGCGAACCCAACGCTATGCTTTGCTCAAGGCCTCTTGAAAGTGCTGTCTTCTTCGCGCCGCTCTTGGACGCAGTCCTCAGCAGGATCTGCAGTTGAGACCTGCTGCCATTTGGCGTGCCACTGCGCATGATCTTCTCAATGTGGATTTCCCATCTAACCAGGCAGGGTCCCTAAGGGAACGGCTCACCAGAGTCAACGGATGTTTCAGCCTTTCCAACAGCCAAGCATGGCACGCGCTTCACAGGCGAACACCCAAAAATTGCCTCACTCTCTGATTCTGGTCACAGGACTCACAAGCATCCTAAAAATTGCCTATATTCTCTCCGAAAAAAATCAGAATGATTCAGACCTCCGTGGCAATGTCACCTCGAAGTCCATAACCCACAACTGATACGGAATGATTCCCCTCGGTTTTGTGGCCTCTGCGGAGGTCCATCGCATCGAACATGGTGTGACCTCTACGTGCGCAGAACGATATCAACGATATCACTTGATTCCCAGATGGATTTCAGATATGTCAGATATGTCAGTGATTTCAGATGGATTTGTCATGTTTTTCAGGGATTTGTTTTTGGATTCCTTGTCATCTTCTTGAGATCTTCTTCAATGTGGCCTTGGAATGAAAGCAAAAATCAGTGGGTTGAAGGGGCTTCCAGGAAATCACGGCTTTAACCGGTACGGATTCCAAGGCCGCGTCCATTGGTCGCTTCCCTCGCATGAAGACCCGTTGAATCACCTGCGGCCAAAGGCGAAATGTTCTGACCCCAAGAGTATTCAGCATGGCAAAATATCTGGCCTCTAAAGGTGTAGCAAGTTCTACATCCATGCTCCTCACAGCACAAAACAGAAGCAAATCTGGCGGTCCTGGTGTTCAAAAACACGTGAGTCCTCATGATGCAGCTCTCTGCGATTTCAGAAGTGGCTAAAGGATATATGTGTATGAATGATGGGAATGGAAGGCCTTGTGATTGTGGATTTGCCTGCTTGTGTGTGTGTGAGTTTTTGTGCCGGTTTAGGGCTGGGGGTTTTGTACATATTCACATGGAAGTACAAGTCAGGAAATCAAACTACAAATGCATTAATCTCTCTCAAAATGCAGAGTCAAGGATGTAAAAAGCTTTTCGGAAAGACAGTGCCAGGAACAATTAATTCTTTGCACTATATATTTCGTTGTCTTGCCACTGTCGCTGAACGGAGCTGGAAACAGCTTTGGTAGAGCAACGTCAAAGCATGTCAACTGAAGCCCAATGCTCTAAGCTGATTCCAGTAGGGCAGGTTCTGTCAAGTCATCAATGTCAAGGCAGGACCATCTTTTCCATCTCAATTCTCCAGAACATCAGAGTTCTGCATGCGGCCTCAAGCTAAATCGGGGGGGTTGTCTCTTGGAACACGATAGTCTGGTTAAAAGACACGCAATTGTTGCTCATGCGCTCCACGCTTAATATGCTGACATAAATCCCACGAACACCAGCCCTTTGTCACCCAAATCTGTTCAAGCAAACCTTCCTTGATGTGCACATGTCCAAAGACATTCGCATGTTTTTTAAACCTCGATTTTCAATCAGCGAAAATCACTCGGACTTCGCACCATCAAGCTTGACGCTCAACGCCTCAGTGATCAGTGTGGAGTTATGGGACGAATGAGGTCAGTTAGTAAGTTCGAGGGGGCCGTATGTGTTTGCATTCTGACACCTTTGAATCAAGGTCTCCTGAAAAGAGTTGGTATAAAGACACCCTCAAAATGACTGAAAAGCTATATAAAATAACCCGTCTTTCAATTTGGTATCATTGGCACCGACACCCACATAACCCACACATGCCCATAAACAGGTATTGGCTGTGGGATCAAAATTATGAGTCGTGAAAAACCATAATAAAACAAACAATTTTGCGGCTCAACTGGAAGCGCATTTTTGATCCATGCATTGTAGCGGGACCCCATGCCGCATATGCCGCTGCCCGCAGGTGCCTGCATAAGCTCCTGTTGAGCTTGGGAAGGACGCCAGCGTCTTGCTTGTCGAGTCGCACCTTAGGAACGATAGGAACGAGACCATCTAGACGCTCATTGACCTATATGTTAGCAGGTCATTGCATGGCCGACTCCAATCCCCAGCCTTGCTCTGCTGCTGGCAAATCACCCCAGGCCTTGAACCATAGCCATGTTCTGTGACAAGCCTACCCTGGCTGAAGCCTAGCTTTGCATGCGCCTGAAGTTCATCATCCTCACACACCCTGGCAAATAGAAATCTGTGAAGCATCTTGAGGAGAAAGAGACCCGGAGACCCTTGGCATCTGGATGGTAACTGGGGGTACCCCCATATAGCATTCGATGGCCAAGCTGGCGCCATGGCCTGGCAATGCGAGAGGCACACTCTTGGCGCTGTTGCCAGAGCCGTGCAGCTCCTGGATGGCTCAAATGGCTCAGAAAAGGCATCGCCAGTCTTCCTTTGCATTGGAAAAAAGGTGGTTGAATTGGGATTATATAGAAGAATTAGAATGGGATTATTAAATTATAAGGGGAAATTTACTATGTTTGTCGACTTTTGAAGCTCTCCTGACTTTTTGTCCAGCTTGCCTTGAAGCTCCTCCACACAGGAACGCCAAGCCTCGGCGAAACACACCAAGAATAATGATTGTTGCAATGGCACCACTTCTCTGTGAAATATTTCACAGTAGTTCGGACACATCTCATCTACTCAAGACATAGTCGCCCACACCAGGTTCCAAAACCAGGTTTCTTAAGAACTAATCATAGAGTGGTGAGTTGAGATTGAACTGGCAAATGCTCAGTCGTTTGTGATTCAATACTGCTTTCCTCCCAAGTTTCCAGCTGTTTGGCTATCCCTGCGCAGCTGTAGTTCCTCCTCCTACTCAGGATTTTTTTGTTGGTTTGCAGAGAAGATTCCAGACAAAGTCACGGATGTCTGAATGAGCATAAAACATTGGATGTCTTGGTGGAGAGACCCTCGATGACCTTTCTTGGGGAGCCAGGGTACGCCCTTTTATTGGATCCGCCTGGGATAAGGCAGAACTTCCACCAGGTAGATGATGTTCTGGAGCTCGTTTGCCCAAGGCTTCATGAAGCACCTCGGTGACTCCACATCCAAAACAGTACAGGACTTCCTCAATGACGTCAACGTAGTGGCATAGACATATGGGGGCGTCTGAAAATGCTGGATGGCCCCCCCCTTAACGGCAATTTAAAGGGGGAAAAGGATGATATACTTGTGAATTTTCGGGGTACCCTATTTTCAGACCAATCCATATTTTCTCTAATCTACCAGCTATTTTACAATAAGACTCGGGCGAATAGATCAGCCCTGTGAAGAAATCAAACTCGCCAACCATTTGTCAAGCTGGCATACTGAATTGGGGCTGTGGCTGTATATCCTGCCGCTTCCAGAAGTTGGCCCTGCAGTCGCTGCCACGGGGGATGCATTGTGAGAGGCCCCGTACGACAAATCGTCAAATCACGGGTTGCAACTTCAATCTTGTATGTCAGTTTTCCTTCATCATATAATTACGGCACTTGCATTTATAGAAATGAAGGCAGTGCTTGTCCACTAGTCACTTACTTTTTGACCCAAAGATCTGTGGCCAGGGACAAATGAAAAAAGAACAGGCCGCCATGCCTGTGATATCTTCGTGTTCGTAGGAGGACACGCCTCCTCAGGAGATTCTTTGTCTCCTGGATCTGCAGAAAACTGAGGGCCAAAAAACTGTCACTGGCCCTTCTCACAAGAACAAAATGTGAATAATCGAATGAAGCTTAGAAGTCAAACTTCCGAAAATATGGGCAGATGGAAAAGCAGCGGTGGGAAGAGTCAGAGAAGAGAAGAGCAGAAGAGAGAAGATAAGAGAAGAGAAAGAACGAGAAGAAAGAAGATGCAGGTGTGCGAAAAGGTAGGAAAGTCGCGAAACACTGTGGTTTTCCAATGATTTGTGGCTCCAGAAGGTCGAAAAGTAGGCTCGCTAAAGGGGCGGGTGCGGAGCCATGTGGCCAGATGAGAGACGAAAAAACGCACACCGTTGTGGCGCGAAACACGTTTCCAAGTCAAAATGTACAAAACACACCATGCCCGGAGCACTTTTAGAAGTTGCGATGTCGAAAAAGTGCACGCCGTTCTGGCGCGAGCACATCTCCAAGTCAAAATGTACAAAACACACCATGCTCGGACCACTTTTGGAAGTTAAGATGATGAAAAGTGCACGCCACCGTGGCGCGCAGATGCGCGAAGCACATTTCCAAATCAAAATGCACAAAACGCACCATGCCCGGAGCACTTTTGGAAGTTGTGGTGTCGAAAAAGTGCACGCCGTTGTGGCGCGAAGCACATTTGGAAGTCAAAAGTGTTAAAAACTGACGGGTTCGGACCACTCTTGGAAGCTGAGATGTTCAAAATTGTGGCGCGAAAATGCGCGAAAAACATTTCCAAGTCAAAATGCACACAACACCACTTGTTCGCGCCACTTTTGGACGTTGAAACGTCGTTTTGCGTGGCAGGTGCACGAGATTCTGCACCCTGCCAAAAGTAAGAAAAACGTGAGGGTTTTGTGGCATTTCCACAAGCGATGGCAAACGTGGGACATTTGAAGAGGATCTGCAAAAATAGCTTTCGCGTGGCAGGCGCAGTACAAGAGAAAATTTCATCAGAGATGTTAGGAGGTCAGGCCGCTGAGAGGCGTGGCATTTTGGAGCATCAGATCTTCAGGTTTGCTAAGATGATTTTGCGTGACAGGTGCAGCACTTCGTATGACCTGGCATCACTTTTTTGTGGCAGGCGCAGCAC
>Ga0126342_10010843_pt1 | contig 16315 bp, 18 predicted proteins | sample Cyp1metagenome_FD_92528 | JGI IMG/M metagenome (GOLD analysis project Ga0126342, IMG submission 92528) | Coral microbial communities from Lord Howe Island, Old Settlement Bay, Australia - Cyphastrea 1 metagenome | ecosystem: Host-associated > Invertebrates > Cnidaria > Coral ... | reverse complement strand
TATAATATATATATATATATATATATATATATATATATGTATATACACTAGATAGCTCTACAAGTCTACAAGGGCATGCTTGAAACGTAGAAGTAATTTTGATTCTGGTCAGATTGGATTGTCCGTAGGGACGGGAATGTCAGTGGAGCTTCGGCAAGTTTGATGGGGATCAAACTTGCTGACCACGAGAAAATGCGACGACTTCAGATGATTTCAGATGAAGACTGACCCATTTTTGGACACATTTCCTGCAGATATGACAGGAGTGGAGAGTGTGGAGAGTTTAGCGGTCTTGAAGTTTCTGACGGGGAGCCCCAGATGTAACTGGCCTTCTCCGTATTTTTAATTTTAAGTATCTGCTATGCAGCCAGTTTTTGCAGCCAACTTCTGAACTCTGTGTTGAGGGTTCCAAGCTATAATAGTCGTCAGCTTCCATCTTGGACTTTGGATCTCGCACTATCGTCACTATACCCCTAGCAAAAATTTTAAAACGGCATTTCTTCAGAGATTTTTAACACCTGATGCGCGTCGTTGAGTCTTCTGGAAGCGACAAATTTGAACGCACTATTTTGGCGGGTGGAAATTTCTTTCCTGTCACCAGTGTCAAGAACCAGACAGAAGCTTTACTGAACATATCATAACTTGTGATGTGATTTCCATGCACTTTGGATTTTATGGCCCCACTTGAATTGTCCCATTTGGACGGGCTAGAAAGTCACCCCCAAAAAACACTCCACCTTTTGGTCGCGGCGCTGCGATGTTTTGCTTTGTGGCATTTGCCCTGGAATTTGCTCCTGGGAAACAGATTGGAAGCACCAGAAGAAAGTAGCCATCTGAAAAGCAGCAACTCCTCACTATTCCTCCGGAATCCTCCCAGAAAGTGCGTAGAACAGAACTTCAAAAGCTTGGTCAATGTTTTAGGCTTTAGCTGTCTCCCCTTGATGGACGCTGAAACCGAAACGGGGAAACGCACGAAACCGAGGAAGAATTTATAGGACTCCCTACGTTTGGAATTCTTTGAAAGTTATAAAATATAGTACAGTATATACAATATATATATAGTACAGTATATATATAAATATACATTATATATTTATATACATTATATATATATACATTATATATATACATATTTGATTAGTAGAAAACATGGCCTTCTGAAAGCTTTCCCTCTGCATAAAACCAACCCAGTCTGCATAAAATCAACCCGGTGATGATTTGCTGAGAAACTTGTTGAGTTGAACACTCCGAACAGTAGCTCAGTAGCTCTAGAACGCTGTTCCTTGAGCAAATGGACCAAACTGAGGTGCTTTATCCAAGATTCTGCATTTGGTGGAATCGGCATTTTGTTTTAAAGGGTGTTGGAGCATCGTGCCTTGATGACATGGCGATATCGGCGCAGCAATTTGCAGACGGTAACCGCTTGCAGCTCCACCAGCCTGCAACCTCTGTGAACCTCGGAACCCCTCATCCAGATCTATCATCTGAGTCGAACAGGTCGGGAACCCACAAAATGCAGGACAGAAAGATGCTTTCTAGTCGTCACTATGTGGGTATGGATCAATAGTTATGGAACCATTGCAATCAGGGGATGAATGTCCATAAGACAAGCGCTATTCTGCTGCTGTTTTCAACCAAGTTGCCAGAGTTTTGACCCAGGGTAGAACAACTTTTTATCAGATGAATGTCCAGGATTTTTCTTCGCCCTGACTCTAAACTGGAGGATTTCCCCAAATTTTCACAGTTTTCTGAGGGGCCGTGGATTTTTTTCATGGATTTTTTCAGGTACCCGCGTAGCCTCCGATCAAGGCCACGGTGTCTCCGTATCGCTCGAAACATCTCGAAACTCGCGGGAGAGCCATGGCTCCAGCGAAGGCGACTGAACGACTGGACGAATCTGAAAGAATTCAGAAGTCAAATAAAAAGATATAAAACGCCTGGTTGGTGGTTTGGAAATGTTTGGAACATTTGGATGATTTTTCATTTCATATATGGGATGTCATCCTTCCCATTGACGAATTCATATTTTTCAGAGGGGTAGGTCAACCACCAACTAGAAGCGCCATTGATGAAATTCTTCAATTTGTCCAGGGACCAGGTCCAGGTTGAGAAAGTATAGAAGCCTGCGGCAGCCTGCGCACTGGGCCTCAGGGGTGTTTCTGCTCGTCCAATCCCTGCGCGAATCGAACCCGAATGCGGTTGATGGCTCTCAAATTATGGCCATGAAATAGTGGGGGTTTTTGGATGAAAAAGGATGAATTTTTACAACTCTGGGATGGAATGTCTCATACGTAGTACCCTCTGGTAATTTAACATAGCTATTGAACATCACCATAGAAATAGTGAATTTTCCCATGAAAAATGGTGATTATTTTCCATAGTGATGTTAAATTACCAGGGGGTATCATAACTGTAATACTGTATCCTATTTCAGAGACCAAGATGCTTGGTGTTTCCCAATGATTTGGTGGATCATCCCGGATCTTCCCGGGATGAAGGGCTCAGCCACAGCCTGGTGGTTTCCGAAGTGGGGTACCCCCAGTCATCCATTTTTTGCCGGATTTTCCACTCTTAAACCATCCATATTGGGGATGCCCCCATTTTAGGAAAGCTCCATATCACTCCATATCTACGAAATTCTAGAAATAAGATGAAATAAGTTTATGTCATGGGGAAGAAGTTGTGGATTTGAGGCCATGAATCCATTTGAGAGAGATTTTCTTGGACTTGTTGGGTTCTGCCCAGGGTCCCGGCTTGCCCCGGGGTGCCTCGCAAACTTGGGCGTAACAAAGACTGGCAGAGCTACTTTGACCTTTTTTTGGGGCTTGCTCTGAAGTGGCGAATTCTCAGGTCCAACTAAAAGGTGATCTTTAGGAAAACCACAGGGAATGGACACCTGGCTTTAAACGTTCACCTATAGTTGCAATTGTTTGTACACGTGTATCAATAATTATATGGATGATAATATCATATTAGTAATTGTCCCACAGTCCCACATGCTATAGATGGATCTGACTAAAAATGGATTGGAATGACGATTTTGATTGGGGTAACTATCCCAAAATGGCCGAACATTTCATCTTATTTCAGGTAAGTGATAGATTGTATATATATATATAATATCTATCCAGATAAGTGCTTATATTTCACCATAGTTGTATAGCGCTTAATTATATCTCAACTCATGGATTCTTTTGTTCTTTCCATGGTCGGTAGCCCATTCTTCCTCCTGGAAAAACCGCAGGTTATCTCTGAAAGCCCAAGCCACGCGCAACGTGGCTTATGTCGCGGAGCCTCAGAGCCGTCAATCTCGGGTGTGGTTTTTTGATGGTGAAAACCCACACAAAATTGTGACTTCAAGATGGGTTGAATATGGCAAAACCGATCTCTACCCTCTGGTAATTTAACATAGCTATGGAAAATCACCATTTTTCATGGGAAAATCCACTATAAATTGTGATTTTCAATAGCTCTGTTAGTTTACCAGAGGGTATTCATTGCATTCCGTTAATATTCACCCATGGTGGCACCATTTCTCAACGTATTTTTATTCCATCGCTTGGTGGCAGGTGTTGAGCATCCGGCTGCCGGAAAAAAATCAACCACTCCCTTACCGCAGGAGGTTCATGATATACCAATGGTTGGGAACAATGATTGGGAACCACTAATTTACATAGTTTATATACCAATCAATGGTTGGGAATTGGGAACAATGATTTATATACCACGTTAGAATGAGAAAATTTAGGATGAACGTCGCACAGTGAAATGTCTCGCTTGATGCCTGATCTCAGCACCGCTGAGGAACTCTCCGCATTTCTCACCTACGGAGAGGGTCCAGCACCCAGAATCACGGGTCTGGGCCTGATGTTTTCCATTGCATCTTAGATGACCAGAGGGTCAACCTGTTTTGGGCGTTAGCCCATTAGTGAGCCATCTAGAATCTATCAACGATCTACTGTACATATCCAGGAAAATATTGAGTCCATTCAATGCACACAAGGTTTTGCAGCCGATTTTTGGGGTCTTTGGAATTTGAGTTTAGGGTCCTTGGTGATTTAGTTCTAGTTCTACCGAAGTTCTACCTCTGATTGTGAGATATATGTTTTCCAACATTTATTTCTTTATCTATCTTATCTATCAAGGTAGGTGGCCTTGGTATATACTAGTGAAATTTGTCCCAAGGAAAAATCGTTTTGGGTTAGTGTCCCTTGGATGTTTCAATATTATTAATTCTTATCCGTCATTCGGTAGTCATTTGATAATTAGCCTCTCCATCCATTTACCCTTCTACTCGTGGAAGTACCAGTCAGAACAAACGATCATCAATTCCATCGTAGTTTGGATATGTTTTTTTTGGTTGAGTACTTAGATAAAATATAAAATAAAATATTGTTATGCGACGGATTTGCGGTGGCGATGGCTTTGGGGGTCCCCCGAGCCAAAAGATTGGCTTTTTTTTTTGCCTAAATCTCAAAATGAAGGACCCCGAATCCATTGCGGGAAAAATCATGGTAGAATATAGTAAGGCTGGTTCCTAAGTCCACATGCAAATTTCTGCACCCTGATATCGGCTTTTTGTTTCCTACTGTAAATGATTTAGAGAATCCCAGGGTACAACCTCTGTATTGCCAAAGTCTACGTTGACTTAGGCAATACCCCACCAAGCACCTAGGATATCGTCAAAAACATCTAAATCAAGGTGCAGATTTCTGCACCCTGAGTTCGGCAAAATTCATAATTGGACATTGCATTTAAAGGATATATCATGTAGACGTAGAAATAATGGGGAAATTTAGTACTTGACTAAAAGAGTGATCATCAGGGATAATATTGGTGGCTTTATACCAAAGGATACCAAAGGTATATGGGGGCACCGCCCTGGAAGAAACATGAGCGTGGTTGAAACAAATAGATATAGTACATACCCTATAAAGGGATGATGCCTATTCCATTTTAGTCCAGCAATTTGTCGGGTACCCTTTAAGGGAAATGGTGGTGGACCCCTGTTTATCCAAAGAATATGATAGAAAAAATAATCGTAACCGATACTGGGATGATATCAATTTAATCAACCACTTGGTTGCCTAAGAGTGAAAATAACAATGTACACTTGATTATCCAATGAGCATGGTAGAAAACACATAGATACATTAAATAACCAATGGTAAGATGATACACTTGACTAATGGGCAAATTTAGTACTTGACTAAAAGAGTGACCATGGGGAAATAATAAGGGGACGACCACTCGCTTGTACACCCCGATTTTCACCCGCTTGTACACCCACCTTTTCCCTCGCTTGTACACCCATGAAAATCATGATCATTATCATGGGGATCATCATCATCATCATCATCATCATCATGATCTCATCCACAGCACCACCATCAGCATCAGTGCCTGCAGGACAGCAAGAAAGATGATGAGGTTGCTGTGCCTGTGAGTGCACAGGAACATGAACGTTATTGTCCCACCCCACCCCACTGGTAACTGATCATGAAAGAGCAGTGCCTGTCTGCCGGACAGCAAGAAAGATGATGAGGTTGCTGTGCCTATGTGTGCACGAGAGCAGAAGAACGTTCTTGTCCCACCCCACCCCACTGGCAACTGATCATGATAGAGCAGTGGCTGTGTCTGTGCGAGAGCAGGAAAGATGATGAGTTGCGGTGCCTGTGTGTGCACAGGAACATGAGCGTTTTTTTCCCACCCCACCCCACCGCACCCCACAGCGAACAATGATGAAAGTGCAGTGACTATTTCCAGAATGAGAGATGATGAGGGTGCGCAAGTGAGTGACATTTTGCTCACTGAGTGCGCAAGAGAGTGAGGGTGCGTAAGTGAGTGAAATTTCGGGTGCGCAAGTGAGGGTCTGGCCATAATAAGGTACCTATAATACAAGTCAATTCCACCATATATAAAATATTTGGAAAGACCCAAGAATCCATTTGCAGAGACCCCAGATCAATTGCAAAACCTTACACCCCTGGTTGGTGGTTTTCTTGATATTATTTTCGCACTCCCCTCAATCATGGCATGACGATCCAAGCCAAGATGACAAATATTTCCCAGGCGGCTTGAAACCCCTAAGCGGGTTACATTTTCTGCTCTTTCTAAGCCATTGGGATCTGGACAGAATATCTTCGGAAAATGTAAATATTGGAAGTTTACAGATGGAACATGTACATGCTATGAATGCTGCTATGAACATTACATACTTTGGACACTGATTTGGTTCATTGGAACATGTGGCTTTGTCTGAAGTACACCAGTTTCTGAAAATCGCTATTGGATCATCCAAATTTTCAGGCGAATGCGGCCGTGCTCCTGCACTCTATGGCGTTTGGGTGGCTGGCCGAGGGGCCGTGAGTTCAGGTTGAGATGAAAAAAGTGGTGGGAGAATGGAACATTCATGGAATATTAGTGGACTATGAATGGAATCTTGGTATAAACATGTACGCTGCAACCCTGACGTTGCGCCGCGTCTGACTTCAGGTGGATATGAAGATAAAGTTCACGTTATTACTCCAATCAACGGGACATGTACAACTGGTCGTACAGGTACCTGGGGCTAGAGTTGTTGTAACTTGAATTGCAAAGAGCAGTAGCCTCTGGCAATTTCACTTGGCATTGCCACTGGGTTCTATTATACATACATAGTACTTAAAGTACCGATTGGATAATGCCGATTGAGTATGAACATCAACCATTTGTTTATTGATTATTGATATACATGGAGGGGTACCATTTTCTGATCCCCATCCTTTTTCGGGTTCCCTTCAACCAAAAACCAACCGCCTGGGAAGAACATCCCAACACTCCTTGGGGAATTTTAAGTGAAACGGCTTTGTTTGAAAATAGGGTTTACCCCAAAATAGCTATTGATTGGAACAATGAGTCAATGAGTGATAGATTAGCTTAGATTAGATTAGATTGGATTGGATTGGATTGGATTAGATTAGATTAGATAGATTAGATAGATTAGATAGATTAGATAGATTAGATAGATTAGATAGATTAGATAGATTAGATAGATTAGATAGGTTAGATAGATTAGATAGATTAGATAGCTTAGATAGATTAGATAGATAGATGGATGGATGGATAGATGGATGGATGGATAGATTAGATAGATTAGATAGATTAGATAGATTAGATAGATTAGATAGATTAGATAGATTAGATCGATGGGTGGATAGATGGATGGATGGATAGATAGATATATGTACAATGATGATAAAACATGGGATTTGGGATAGATATCATATTTTTGGGCAGACCCAAATGCAGCCCATGGTCAAGTTCCAGTCCCGCTAAAGGTGGGTCCATGGCACTGTAACGCCATCTGGTTGGTTTCCCGATTGTTTTGGGCCCAACTTGGGCTTTTGCGATCTATGTGGAGTGATGATTCCCCACTCAAACTTCTTTGGCTATATATACATACATACAAATAAATAAATAAATAAAGAAATAAATATATACATCCATGAATCAACATTGATTGGTTGATTCCTGTTGATCTTTGCTGCGTTTGTTGATTTGTGTGGTGGGAAAACCAATTCGCTGAGGCCACCTCGCCGTCACAACATCAGCACCTCTTTGCGTCGGGGTTCCGTTCAGTTCCGAGATTTTCATGGGGGAAAGATGCGATTTTCATCAAACATGGGATAGGAAAGTTGATATAGTACAAAATGACAGTACCGATGTCAACAACTATAGTTTTCTATGTCAACTTTCCTCTCGGATGAATGACATAGTTGACATAGTTGACATAGTTCAGGACTTCAGTTGGAGATGCCTTGTGGACAGTACCCAATGGTTCTTCCCTGGTGAAATACGTAACTCTGCCTGTGACTGAGTGACCCCTAACAAGAATGATTTGCGTAATAACAATCATACAAACTCCTGGGTCAGACAAGAATCGGGGAATCTTGGCGTCTCCAAAGTGATACCCTCTCTGGTAATTTTTCGCATAGCGGCAAGCCATGGCCCATTGAGTTCCATAGAAATTCGCGGCATAAAAGCCATGGCTATCTGGAAATTTACTGGGGATAGGGATGTCTCGTGGGGATGTCTCAGATTTCGTTGCCATTGAGAGGGGGTGAAACTAATAATACCTATGGGAGCTGGGGTGATGTCATTTTGTTGCCTCCTCTATTCCTGCTGCGTGCTGGATCCTTTTGTTGGTTCACTTCACTAATTTTGTTGCCACTTCCAGCCTTGGAATCCCAGCAAAATTGCTGAACTCACCCTGTTTACCTGTGGTAAACAACCATGACTGGCTGGAAAATCCTCTGGTTTATAGATGACCAAAACAGCAGGGTCAATTCGTCCAGGTTGCGAAGGGTCCAAACCTTGAGCTGAGGCCCAGAGAATGCTGCTGGGAGTGGAGATGTTTACCCATCAAAATGTAGATGTTTGAGGATTTTTGCCTATAATAATAGGGAAATTCGCTAATTTATGAACCGATGTTTTTTTTTTCATCAACAACAATAGGGATCTACTCAAATTAATTGGGTCTATTGAGATATTGAGCAGCGAACAATTGGAATTTTATCATGACTGGAGAGACAAGCAGAAGTCATGAGGCTACCAGCCGGCACTTGCAGCCTGTGGGGATGTTATTTATTACAACGGAACTATTGGATGCAAGCAGTTGGGGTTGGCAACTTTGTCATCCACCATGATGGCCTTTTTAAGGTCCTCCGAAGTCGGTTATCCAGCACAAGCGGGGCGCGTTCACCGTGAAATTTCTGTTTCCAACCGCAGAGTTGGATGTGAAAGGTTCAGCTTCATCATTCTATGGTTGTCGCTAGCAACAACTCCTAGCCTGTTGACAGTGGGGACTGATCATTGAATTACAATTGTTTGGTTTTTTTAAGTAGGTCATTCAACTAGATGCCGGTCTCATTTGTTTCTTTTGCATTTCCCAAAGCACGATGGTCCCAGACGCCAAGTCGGGTGAAATGAATGCTGATTTTCCAGCACCGCTGCCCGGAAATTTGCTCAAACATTGCTTGATGGAAAGAGAGCTGTGCCATTGAAATACCAAGGCCAATCAATTCCCCACACCCAATTTTTGCAGTCAATTTCCTGAGAAGGTGGAAGAGCTGAGTTTGTGCTCAGCCGCAATAGTTCTCCTTCAGCCGCACCCCTACGCCAGCGGGTGGTGTACCCCACCCCCATGATAGCCGATAACAGGTCACAGGTGCCAATTGGCCTTTGCCTTTGGGCATGGGTCAATGGTTTTTCAGCTCAACAGCCCTTCAATTCTTGTAATTCTAATATATATATATATATAAATTCTAATATCTTTCCATGATTTTTAGGGTCTACCATGGTCTACCTACCAGCCACCTGGGTCACCCCAACAGCAGTCCCGGCATGGCCAACTCCGGCATGGACGTCGCGACCTCGAGCTCCGTGGGCCCGGACCCTGTGGCGGGGTCCGCGGAAGTGGAGGCCTCTGAGTCGGACTTCGACATCGACATCGATGCGGAGGATCTCATTCCAGGCTATGAAGCGATGCGAAAAGGCTGTGTTTGATGTGTTTCATGGGGGATTTAGATGGATGATTTACATGGATTTACCCATTTACAATGTCCATTTTATCATAGGAACAAATCAACAAATTCAGGGATTTACCAGCATTTTCCGGGCATTTTCAGGGATCTAAATAGGAAACATGAGGTTTTCACCGTAGGATCCGTAGGGGGTAGCCTATTTTTAGACAAACTAGAGAACTGGGGAATTCAAGCCAAATGGATATTAACCAACAAGACTATATTGGTATGTATTGGTATTTCTGAAAAGTTGGGGGCCGCAAAATCATCTAAACTATTGGTGATGTTTAATAGGAAACTAATGGTTAAAAGGCATACATCAGATTACTTTCCTAGTATATTATATCTGGTTGGTGCTTTGGAACATTTGTTTTTTTTCCATTCCGTTGGGAATTTTATATCATTCCAACTGACGAACAAAAAAATGGGGTCGGCTCAATATGGGACCACGGGACCACACTGGGATGGGGCACCAAATGGAGAGTCATGGGGATGCTGATTCAGAACCCATAGGATCCATGTATATTATATATATATGGTAACATTTACCATCAATATACCCCAAATGTTAGCATATATACCAGCACCATGGATCCGTCATGGGGAAGGGAAGCCAACGAAACTGGTGGGTTGATGAGGTGAAGAGCTTCATGTTTTCTGCCGCTATTGGATGTTGCTGGTTGGATATGGTTGGATCATGATTTTAGCGACCAAAGATGGCCAAAGAAGGTTTGAGAGTTGACTATGGTAGACTATGACGAATTATGATATAGAACGTGATTTAGATTGATTACAGATTGATTGGAAAATTTCATTGAAGTAACTATATGAGGCCATAAAATGATGTAGATGAATTATCCAGTCATGGAGTCAGGAAGACTCAGTGTAGCTCAACCACAAACTATCTCTGGATTGCTTTATTGGAACATTCGCAACAACAAACCATGTTTTTCTCCTCCCTCCAGCCAATTCTGGGAAACTACCATTGTTGAACATTGGTTACTGGTACCTGTGTACCATTATATAATTCAGCCAGATTGTTTGGCATCAGTTACCGTTTATGCAACCAGGTTGTTTAACATCAGTTACGATTAATTCAGCCAGATTGTTCAACATCACTTAGTCAGTTATTGTTAATTCAGCAAGTTTGTCTACCATTTATCATTACCATCATCCGGTACAATTGTTGCATTTACGCATTTATATACTTCACACAACTTGTTTACATGTATTTCATCAATTACATCATTATAATCTTTATAGAATGAATTATTTACACACACCTGTAATTGTCATACAATTACTGGTTGGTGGTTTTGGAACATTTTTTATTTTCCGTAGTATATGGGATAATCCTTCCCATTGACCAATATTTTTCAGAGGGGTAGGTCAACCACCAACCAGATGATTATACAAAGATCATCAATGACTCCAGTTAGTAAATGATCATTGCCCTCCCGGAAAATCAGCCAATCAGCCACGTGGCAGGTATGGAGGATCCCGTTGCTGGGTCCCAGTCGGGAGCTGTGACCGTGGCCAGCCTGAAAGCCACGAAGTCCATGTTGGGTTTCGAAGACGGCAGCAGTTCAGGAAGCAGCTCTGAGGCGGGAGTCATGGGGAAACGCGGTTTTAGCCTGGGATAATGATCTACCCTCTGGTTATGTCAAAATAGCTATTGAAAATGGCCATTTATAGTGGATTTACCCATTAATAATGGTGATTTTCCATAGCTACGTTAAATTACCAGAGGGTACAAACAATGTTTTTTTGTTTTTTTTGTTCCACAGTGTTGGTTTACAGGAGCCTCTGGTGTCAGCAATTGGAAATCCTCAGATGGGATTTTAATAGGAACATTATTTATGAAGTTGTTTTTTTTTCAAACCAAGGTTTATCATTATTCTTCCCAGTGAAATTGCAATGGCAGGTAAATCCCATCCATTGACCCTGTATACCCTCTGGATCCCTCTTGTAATTTGTGCCTGTTATTTTTATCGTGGAAACCTGTTAAATTACCGGGTGGTATATCTTAGGGAAGTACTTCGGAAGTACTTTTTTTTTCTTCTTTCGTTCACTTGCACCAACTCGCGCCAGCCCCTTCATTGATATGGGGTTTAAAGACAAATATATTTTAGTATAGTATTCTATACTAATCATATCATATACATATAGTCACATGTCATTGTATTTTCGTTTGCCGTATCAGTTTCTACGGCATCACTGTTTGATCTCACATCAGTGATTCATGAGATCAACTTGGCTGTGGATAGCTGTGGTATGTAGTATCCTGCACACCCTGCATTTTGAGGCAAACAGCACCTCCATCAGGATACAAATGCTATGAGCAGAAAAGGTGTAGTTTGAAGATCCAGGTAGATGTACATATACGACACACATATATATATATTATATCTAAATCCAACTCCAAAAACTAGTCGGAATCTGATCTATACAGATACAGTAAATCTAATTCAAATCTAGTCTAAGTGTAAATCTAACAATCTGGCAGGTAGTGAATGTGTCCTGTCTTCAATAACAGACTGTGGGTCCCGCGAAGGATAAACTTGGAGTTCGCGAAAGTTTCGCTAAAGTCACATTCTATTTTGTGAAGAATGGTTCGTCGCTTTCTGGGCTATAACCCATCCTACATATTTATACTAAGAATGTCAGATTTATTTGCTGAATTCCATCTATATCCACATCATATTGCTGTTTCCTGTCCCTATTTATCTAGCTCCACTACAACATAAATGATTACTCTAATTAATCCCCATGAAAAACCCAAAACGTAACAATGAACTTACAAGACCTTCCCTAAGAATGCTAATTAAAATATTGGTTGTCTGAAAGTAGAATACCCCAAAATTCAATGGTCGACTATCACTGTTCCTATTAAACTGGAGATTTGGGGAATACACCATCTGTCATATATATATATTTACATATATACAAATAGATGTATACAATATAATAGAACATCATGCGATGTATATTCTATATATATATATAGATAATTATAGATATACATATGTATATATATATAGAAACAATACATAGACAAAAATGTATTACGTGGTAAACCCAATGCCATAAACCATCCCTAAGTCATCACCATATTATGGGCGCCATGTTTGCCATCCCCAGTCATGGTAGGTTTATGGCATTGGGTTGCTCACATTAGATTAATATGTATATATAAATACTATACAATATATATATATAACATATATTATATTATATTATATTATATTATACTATATTTTATTATATTATATCATGTTATATAATATTATATCAATTTTATATGGTATATCCCATCTATCTCCATGCCCTAGGGCGAGGCTGCTGTGGCAGAAACTGTGGCAGCTCCGCTGGGTCTGCTGGCGGTGCCTTGGAAATGTCGAAACGTGGCGGTGCCTGGCGATTTCGTGGAGATTTCATGGGGATGTCGTGGGGATCTGCTGATTTAGTGGGAAAAAAATGGGGATTTCTATGGAAAAAATGGGGATTTCTATGGAAAAAATGGGGATTTCTATAGAACAAAATGTGATTTAATGGGATTTAGTGGTGATTTCATGGGATTTCATGCGATTGAACGGAATTTAGCCAAGAAAACTTGGGATTGAATTGGGATTCACCCAAGGGTGATGATTTGGGGTTCAACCATCGGCAGATTCAAGTGGAGATGTTCACCCTGCTTTGAGGCTGCATCAGCTGCATCGGCTGCATCGGCTGCATCGGCATCCGTGGCAAGCTCCAGAGAGGCGGTGCAGAACGGGGGATTTGACGGCCGGGTTACCCTCTGGGAATTGATCATAGCGGAAAATGGATGAACTTATGGTCCATTTTTTTCGAAAACACTGGCGAAGTATTTTTGAAGAATTTGGTGATTTCCATAGCTATGTTGAATTGCCAACTGGTAATCACCAAGAATTATGGGGCTAGAATGGGTATATCATGGTATAGATTTGTATAACTGGTATATCATCAATTCTTTGGTTGTTTCCATATTTTCCCGTTAAGTGCTTCGGATCTGAATGACTTTCCTATTGTTCAAAGACCTACAGATTGATGAGTTTCATGATCAACTGGCATTCCTCCTGTTTTTCTTATTCGGGAGTATCAAATAATGTCAACCCTGGATTAGTAAACCCCTGGGCTGTTTAATTGGGAGGGTACCATTTAAGTATTAGATTATGACTATTGGAGGAGTACCCCCCTAATTAATACACTATGGTTTATTCATCCGGGGTTGACATTATATCAAATCTTGACATCAAGTGATCAGTGCAAGTTGGTCAAGTCTTCCTGTGGCTTTTGAGGCACCATATGTTGCCATGTGCGGAGAATTCTAGTCCGGAAAGTCACAATGGAATCGCCATGGCCGCCATTTCCATCCATTTCCAATGGTGGAAAATCATCTTCCAACCTCCATTTCTGCGGTTCATGCCAGCTCTCAGACAGCACCCAGTGGTTCTGAAAATTTGGTGAATCCCTCCCCCTAATCATCAACCCTCCTTTTATTGAGTAACCCGTGACAAGAATGATTGGCGTAATCACAATCATACTAACTGCTCAGGTCAGGCAAGAGTCGATTTTTTGCGTCTCCAAACTGACACATCCTCTGGTAATTCCACATCACTATTGAAGATTGCAAATGTACGAACGATTTAGCTATGAACTTGTGCGATTTTCCATAGTTATGTCATTTTTTGTTATGCTATGGCATATCATGTTAGATATGTTAGTGTTATTGTAAATGTTGTAAAGGACATGTTTCTGTCATGTTGGAGGGTAAATGTTGGAGGGTAAACTGCATCAACTGGCCATGACGGATCCATGATGGATCCATGGCCGCAGGCACCCCCAACCTCCACCGCTGCGCCCCTGCCGCCGCCGGCCTCGGCCGCGGAGCCACTGCCGGAGGCGGTGGCAGCGGCAGCGTCCAACAGCGGGAAGGCACGGGGACTCCAGGGACAGCGCCGGGCCATTTCTAGACGTTGTTTCAGGGAAACTGTGGAAGAACCACATATATATATAATACTATATAAATAATATATATATATATATACATAGATACATGACATGCCATAATCATATTGTCACACGATTCTTTTCGGGGATACTTTTGTCCAGGACAAAAGTCTTGAAATCTCCAAGAATTCAGAGCCAAAGGTGCTGGATTTGTGAGTTTCAAACATTTCCAGCAGCCTCCGTTTCATCATACCAGGCCAGGGCGATCCTGGTGCCACCCAACGAGGACGGGATATAGCCAGATGAGAGATCTCAGTGCGCGGATTCAGCGACATGTCTCCCATGTTTTCCCAAGCACCGTAGCTGGTTGATGGTTTCAGATACCCTCTGGTAAACTAACATAGCTATGGAAAATCACCATTTTTAATGGGAAAATCCACTATAAATGGCCATTTTCAATAGCTACGTTAAATTACCAGAGGGTATGTTTTGATGATCATCCTACATTTCCCAGATTTTCCAGGGGCGTGCGCCCTTGGCCCTTACTTTTGGTCATTTACCGGGCCCATCGATTTTTTCCAGGAGGCACCACTGCCGGCGCCATCTGTAGTAGCTTGGCAGTAATGCTAGGTTTTCTAGCCCCATAACTTTATCATGTTGTTATCCCACTTTGTAACCCTGTTTTGTTGGTTGAATTAGCACTTTTGGGATTTTTATCCGTATCACTTCAATCCATTTATTTTTGATGCTCTTAAATCCAACATTTTTATGGTGAAACATGGTGAAACCACATTTTTGCTAAATCCAATTTGTTGATGTCCCCTCAGTGCAATCCTTAAATTTTCGATGCTGAAATGGCTCAAATCCACATTTTTCATGCTGAAAAATCCACAGTCTTAGTGGTCAAAGCCCAATTTGCGACGATGTTTGAATCACACTTTTTCATACTTAATTTCCTGTTTTTGTTGGTTCAATCCCCATTTTCGATGCTTGAATGTACATTCTTAATGGTAAAATCCGCATGTTTGATGATCAAATCCCAATTTCCAATGCTCAATGAACATACCTTTTTATGCATGAATCCCCTTTTTTTGATGGTAAGCCTCCCAATGTTCGATGCTTGAATCAGACCCTTTTATGCATTTTTCTTTGTCAATGTCCCATTCTTATAGGTTAGATTCCCATTTAAAGGTTGATGACATCCCCATTTTTCCCGGCTCAGGCGCCATCTTCCTGCCACTCCGAAGATGCGGCAGACTCGGCCGCGGCGCAGCCACGGCATCCCCTGGATCAGATCTTGATGGAGGTACCTTGGTAAAACCAACCATTAACATCAATTGACGAGAGGTATTCACCAACAGAGGTATTATGTTCAATAATCCCTTCCTCCTTATCAAACCACCCATCAGGGATTTAGTAAGGGATTTATCCATATTTCGGACCATTTAGAGGATGTTTCATATTAGGGGAATGGGATTGGTAGGTATATTATCGTATTATATCGTATTAACCGTGGATATATTGAAGCCATAGTAGGTATTTGCCATATATATATAATTTAGGTATAAATGTTGACATCTGATTCAACCCCCCCATCAAACATAATACTTAGGCAATACATCAGATTTTGAGGCCACTTCTGAGGACCCATGACATGGAGTCTGGTACAGTAGTGAGGTATATTCAACAATAAACATAAATTACCCACTTCTTAATATCTTGGAGTATAGCAATGGAACATCCCCCTAAATGGAGGTTTAGTTCGCTGGGAAAATAATCGT
>Ga0126342_10010842_pt1 | contig 16317 bp, 14 predicted proteins | sample Cyp1metagenome_FD_92528 | JGI IMG/M metagenome (GOLD analysis project Ga0126342, IMG submission 92528) | Coral microbial communities from Lord Howe Island, Old Settlement Bay, Australia - Cyphastrea 1 metagenome | ecosystem: Host-associated > Invertebrates > Cnidaria > Coral ... | reverse complement strand
CTTCTCCCAAAAGTCTCTCTGAACCTCTTTTTGGTTTTGGGAGATTGCTTTCAATTTGAAATGGAATCAAATAGTCAACGGTCAAATAGTACATGAAGGTCCATCGTACATATATATATATATACGTACATATGTATCCAGCTGCATCCGCTATTTCCCATCGATTTCGGAACATGCTCAGGACTCTTCTTTTTGTTAATCTCCCGTAAGTGTGTGATGCAGGTCTTGGACCTGGCCATCGCAGGAATGGCAGGGGCAGGCCTGGGGGTCAAGGAAGAACATGTGTGCCCAAGGTGCTGACCAAATGTCTGAACTTTAGACCACACTGGCTGCAAGTTCCTACTTTTTTGGCTGAAATCCATTCTTGCAGATTGGTTTAGATCTGTCTTCCACATCCTTTCAATTTGTGACAGGCTGTTGGTGCTAGATCTGTTTGGCAAGAAAAAGTGCCGTATGTGAAGAGCCAGACCAACGCCATGAGTTCTTTTGGCATGTGCGTGGGTTGACAGGTCAGGACCGAAATTGGAGCTGAAGCACGAGGGGTGCAACAACTGGGACGTTTGGTGCTGGGAAGGGCAATGATATAACGGAGAGTTCTGGGAATAGTGGAGATATGTGGAGATCAGGAAACATATGACTATGAGTCAATATTGCAATAATAGGTTTCCATCCCCATATTCTACATGATGAAACTGAAGGTACCCAATGGTACCCAACTCTACGTCCTTAATCGTCCTTACCAGGTCAAAGCCGCTGCACTTGCACCAGGTATCAACTCTCGTGGCTGAAAGGCTTAACCAATGCAGGGACTCTCAGACACCTAGTGAGGACCTAGTGCATTGTCGCAGGACCAAACCTTCCGTGCTACATGGTGGATATGGTGGTGGAGCCAGTGAAGTTTTAGGCTACACGAACCATCAAAAAGCATCATGTGTTTGAGCTGGTGGACTTTAGGTCACCACTTGTGCTGCGCAAAAATTTAATCCACTCTTTTTATGTTTCTCGATCCGATGCTGCCATTGCATAGGATGTTTTGAAAGAAACATTAACACTAGGTATTAGAAAAGGGTACCACTCCGTTATGTCCTATATTTGGGGAATCAGCTTTGGACAGGTATTTCCAAGCTGCATCGGGTGACCGAGACCGGTCCCTAAGATCCCTGAGGTTCCCGACCCTGGGGCACAAGCTGAATCCGCAGTGAAGCCTCACACTGGGAGGATAAGAACAAAGAGAGGGCGGCGCCACCAAAAGATTGAAAAGGCGCAAGCACAGGATCCGTTGACGACAGTCGATCTGTAAATCTTCCAGAAATGATTTTTGATGATTTCAATTGCCTGTATGAAAAACATGACAACATGGAACACTCAAAAAAACCTATCATACATTCTATCACGATGTTGCTTTGAATGTGTGAATCACTACGAGTCAACCTGTGACTAAAGCTCAGCTTGACGTGAACAAAGAAATACAGTATTTACAGAGTATACCATTATATACCGTATGCACCGTATATACCTTCTCCGTATATACTATATATATACATATGTATGTATATACTTCCGTACTTCCATACATCCATCCACAGTACGTACATACACGTGTGCACATATACATGTAGGCAAACATGCACATAAGATTATACAGACCATATTCTTCCATCGATTGTATATAATGCACTAAGTGCACCAGATCCACACAACGAAGTCAGACCTGTTTTTGACTCCCATACAGCCCATACATGTGTTGATCTCTAAGTAAAGGCAGCATTCCAGAGAAAGAGGTCTTGGTTTACGAAGATGTGGCATCGAGTCATTGAAGGAGCCCGGTGCTTGCTGAGGCTCATACTAGAGTCCACGGAATCATGCTCAAGTGATAGTGCTGGTGGACGCTATGCGCCAACGGCCAGCACTGTCATTTGAATTCGGCGACCCGCACTCTGTGTGGCAATAGGAATTCTGAAAGAACCGTGGAATTCACAATGTTCGCACAAGTGTGAACGAAGCATATTCTCTTCTCCCCGTGTTGGATGATGATTATGATGTTGGTAGGAATTCTCATACGTTTGTGTTGATTTGATTGCAAGTTCTGTGGTTGCTAGGTAAGGCTGACCGATGCATGAATGACAAAACGACCTTGATTTCTTAGGGTGAGGACAGGGAACAACTGCCAAAGCTCCGACTTTGGAAGAGGCCGCTGCCATGCGTCTTCCTCGGACCCGTTACATGCGAAGGGCCTGCAGCAACCCAGACATTGCCCGCAGCATGTGAGTGACTGGCAAAATCTGGCAAAGATTGATAGATTCTGACAGATTCTGTTGCTGTCCGTGGTATGTTGGGTTGTTTGACAACTCTCGCCTTTTTCGTGTTTGGGGCCAAATATTTGTGATCTCTCCCGCCCGAAGAAGCCTGGGAAGAACGGTCCTTCAAAATTTGTAAATGCCCTTTTGGCTTTGGGCTTGCTATGGGTGACATGTTGGCCATGTATGCTGGCTATGTTGGCCAAGATTTTGAGAGGTATTTCATGCAGTGGTATTGGTTTCCGTGAAATCAGTAGGTGCAAGCACATGGATGGCATGTGAAGGGTGCTTTTGTCCTATACTATACAGTGTAACGCTTCCAGGTTTTAGACAAAGTTGAAAAGTAATCCCAACTATGCTGAGCAGTTGGAACATTACTGGCTTTCCAGCACTGGAATCAGAATCAGAACAGAGCCAAGTGAATCAAGTGAATTTCAAGTGAATGTATATCACATAATGATATATCATGTAACTGAAATCCCGAACCCAGCCGAACCCATAGCCAGTCCAGCAGCGTGTGCCCTATCCATTGGTGGACAAGCCCAGACGGCTTTCCTCTGTCGCCACTGTGCATGAGCCCAGGACAAAGGACGGTGGACATGTTGGTGCATGCTGGAGTGATGGATGATATGGAAGCTTTATGAAGCTTGAAGCCATCGTTGTTTCAAGTGAATATCGGAAGAATGCACAAGACCTTGCTTTGTTCAACCCAAGAAGTATGTAAACAGTACTACCACATCTAGACATTTCTCCAGATCCCTGTGATTGTCCTGGCTGGCAGCAATGGAATCTGTCCTTTTAACCAGAAGCTCTCACGCGATCTGTTGGATTTGTTCAATGAGTTGCAGTCCATCCTGAGAATTTTAGTTTCTGAGCAGCTTCCTTGTTCTTTCCCAAAGATAATGTATAGATATGGCATGATATGGCATAGTTCTTTCTAGCTGAAGATTTGCCGAATCACAACAGCACGTGCTGCTCTGGAAGCCAGTGATCAATCCGGCAGATGAAAAAGACATGCAGCGCTCGATCTTCCCTAGCTATCCCTGGGATCCCTGTTGTTGTGATGGCTTTCCACTGGGCGCCACGGCTTTGACGTCGTGATATGTTGTGTATGTAGGTGAGTCATGGTGAGTCCATTACTTGGCACACATTCGTTCATGGCACTCACTTGGCCATGATTTTGATGTCTAGATCATCGGCCCAACCCTCGTGGCCACATTGTTTGACAGCTCCAGGAACTTACTGTATATAGATTTACTTTGAATTTAGATATCTTTAGTTTTTTTAAGACATGTCTGATTCCAGATATGCCACCAACAGTGTAGACTGGTTCCAAAACTGTGACTCTACTCTGCCACAACCTGCCAGCTCCAAAACAGAGCCATACGAAGTGGACCAAGAAGCCAGGACAGTGGTTGGTCAATCTGCTCTGGCTGCTCTGGGTCTTACAGATTTGAGACAATACTGCCAGGTCATGCGACCCATGATCTGGAACTTTTAAACACCATTCATGAGCATGGTGTCTAGTCTAACATGGCTTATATAATACCAATTCATCATGATAGCTTTCTATTATAAGATTACATTTGTTCTTACATATTATACATCCAGAATAGAATCAGATGCAACCAGATGCAACCAGATGCTGACGCGTCGCCATTGTATTTTGATGTATTTTGTGACCAGGACCCAACGTTCACACCATCCGGCGTCGTTTTGAATTCAAGTCGACACGGGACGTGCCTCGATGTACCTGAAACTTCAGTGCTAGCCCTGTAATGGGCAGGGGATACCGGGATACCATGATGTTCCCTAGTCGTATGATTTGAAACAGGTAACAAGATGTCAAAGGTGAGATGTTGTGAAGATATGTGAACATCGCACCTCGCATCATCTCGGAAAAAAATGATATTACTCAGGTTCGGACACCAGAAAAATCCGAACAAGAGTTGTGCGCGGCCAAGGAACCAGGGCCGGGAGAGTACCCTCTGAACCGCGACCTGAAGGCTGGGTGACACAACGAACTTAATGTTGCACGGCATGGAGTTCAAGATCTTTTACATTATTTTAACATGAGTTGTGCGGAGTTGAGCTTCTGGCCAAAATAGAAGATGAGGACAGTTTTGGGTACGTTTTTGGGCACAAAAACAGTCCGGATGATGATTGGATGACGTTCAAGTCCAGCACCACTTGGAGGATCCCTAAGGATATCACTCCACTGTCCGCCCTCAGTCTCCGCCCTCAGTCTGTGGGCAATGGCAACGGCTTCGCGAAATCCCTGGAGAAGCGATTTCATCCAGGGAGCGTTCTGGGGAGCAGGGGGGAACTGTTGCGTAAAGCTTGTTGCAGAATAAAAAGAGAAACTCTGAAATATGGATTATGGCGCTCGAAGGCAACGTGTTTGATGGGCAGGTGTCCCCAGTATTTTAGTATTTGGATATATTTGGTTGGATCCCTTCTCTTCTTGTCATCTTAAACCTGTTCTTTCATTGATGACATGTGATTACCATTCACCAGGATAGAACCACCGGACTTCCAAACTTTGCGCTTCCACCAGGAGAGCAGGGACAGCACCGGGACCTGGATCCTACGTACGGATGCTCAGACGGACCTTTCCGCTGCATCTCCATACATCTTGGCACAATCTTGGTGCTCTATATTGAAAATGGTTGCATTGCTTCAAGTCGGAATGAAGTTTGGTTGAGGGGTGTCTTGACACTTCTGTTCTCTTAGTTCATCTTAGTTCGAATTCTGTGTGTTTTGCAACATGCCTGCAAAACCCTTCAAACCTATGTGTGGAATCGTGTGGATGCTGCTTCTCACTCTCCTCCATAGTGACAGCGACAGCACACCCATCCCTGACATGTAGAATCAAGGTATCTCAAGGTATTCCCTGCTGTTGAGACAGCCGAAAGCATTTTTGTCAGCAACTGCTTTTTCGCAAAGAAATCCCCGGTCACGACCCTGGCATACTGTTTACCTGAGGCAACTGAGGATAAGCTGCCTCATGGGTTCGGATGCTCAGGGGGGCCGCACGGGGCCGCCATGATATTTGTACATATTTGTTCTACATGTGTTCAGCTTTGCTTCGATTTGTTGGTGAGAATTGGGTCTGATTGGGTGAGAATGAGTTTACCACATGTTGCAACTCTAAGATTGGCAATTTGAAGACAGATTGAAAAGCAATAACACCTGAACCAAAACAGTGATGGGTTTCCAAAGCCATTGGTAGGTGGTAAGGCTGGTAAGGATTTGCCGATCCCCACACTGCAGGGAACGGGTATGAACGGGTGACCTGCTCAGGAATATCATTCAGCATGGTGGGCCTGGTCCCCAGAAATACATTTGCTGTTCGTCTTCTGTCGGAAAAGCTGAAAGCCCCGATATTTGGATGCGTTTGGATGTAAGATCTTCATAGATCTTCTCAATTCTTCTCAATCGGACTCGTTCCACTCCGGCACATGCTGCCACGTGTTAAGACTTTTCTTGGGTTATCGTGGACCGGTTTGGCCGTGTTTGGCCACACTGTCGTAGCAGCTTTGTTTTTCGATGCAGTTATGCAATGCGAATGTTGATAGCCATTGAACTTATGGATGTGCCACTCTGTACCGCCACCAAGGAATTGCGAAGTCACTGTCATTGTGGTGATGAAAATGAGTCCAAATGAATCCAACTGAGTGGTAGGGACTCACTATGACATCTATGACTCATCATGATTAACCAATATTAACCACAAGTTATTCATAGTTACTGTATGTTACTGTACTGTATTCAATTTTTTCATCCACATCTATCCATAATCCGTATCCCAAGATATCCCAAGTATCCATCCACATTTATCCAGATCTCCAACCCGCTCAGGTGGAGCATCTCTGGTCGCGCCCGTCGTGAGTTTGGGGCTCCCAGGGGGCCTGCAGAGATTTTGAGTTAAACATAGCACGATTTTGATGGGAAAATGATGGGAACCCATGGCATTTTAATATATAATATATATATATATATATATTATATGGTTAATATATGTTTAATTATATTTAAATTATCATTGGAATTTGCGATAGCCAATTTTCAGGCACGTGATGTTGCATCGTTGAAGGATCAAATTGCATTGGTTCATCAAGGTCACTTCCGTACTGTTCTGGCTGTACAGCACAAATTAGGCAGCAGACTGTCTCGGTAGATCCTTTGGGGGCAGAGTAGGTCATGATTTCTCTCACGAGATGCTTCCAGGCTGACGTTTTCCACCATACTTTAGGTCCTAGGACTGCTGCTGGCCGGGGTTTGAACTTGCAAGAATGAAGCAATCGGAAGGTTTTTGTGTTTGAATAGCTCATACAGTAGGATTCTATGGGTTACCGTTAGTTAGGCAAGTTCCATTTTGGCAAGATACATAATCACACAAGGAGAGTTCCTGTGTGTGTGTGTGCCACAATAGCTCAGACAACATGCAACAGAGCGAGCTTGGGAATTTTGGTTTGAAGCAGCCGGCAAGACTTGGATGTACTGGTGATGTTTGTTGCTACTCATGGACATTCCTGACATTCCTCAATCATTGCGCCCACACCAAATGCTGCGCAGCTTCCTGACATTTCCTGACCTGGACTTAGAGATTGCACCAGTGGACTCAAGACAGCTGTGACATGAAGACCCAGCATTTGAATCGTGTTTGAATGCATTTGTCCACCTTCTCTGCATCCTCACAAATATCTTCCAACTTGGAGCTTTCAGATGAGATGGAGCTCTATCCTAGCTTCATCATCTTCATCCTGCGTTCCATCATCAGAAGTTCAAGAAATGATGTTAAGATATGTTAAGTGTGATGCTCCCGCAGGATTGCATACTGGCCCACACCGCTTCTGATAGCATGGGCGCTGCCACAAGCCATCGGATGCCAACGTTTTGGTTCATGGGCGCCATAGGGCGCCGGCACTCGTAGTGCCTGGACGCAACATCTTCCCTCCACGTTTTCGATGGCTCCCCAATGGGAAGATGACCTGGACGAAAGCGTGAACAGTGTGAACAGGATACTGGCAGCTCATCTTTGCAGTGGCACTACCGTACTACCCACTTGATTCACCTGATTTTACCTAGATTTGATGTTTTAAAGCGGACCGAATTCCTTGGAACCTACATGCATGATGCTTTCACTGGAGCTTCCAAAACTGCTCCGAGAGATTAGAAGCCACAAGGACAAACTGTAGATACTGTGATTGCCTCGCCACTGTGAGTTGGGTGCCAGTGTGCCTTTTTAATATGTCTTGTGCCGTTTGGGCTTGCCAGGGAACCAACTACACAATTGGAACGTTGCTTTCTGGTGGGAGATTCTTGAGGAAGACACCAACTTGGAAAATCCTTTCTATGAATTTGCTGCAGAATAACGGAGTCTTCATATCTGGTAGGGTTTGCTGTCAAACAGGACATACCCGAGATTTATCAAACGAAGAAAGGCCAAGAGCACACCCTGTCTTGACCACAGCAGTAGTATCATGCCCATTCCGCAGGTTATTCAAATCGTGGTCCCCGCACAGCTTGACACAGCTTGACCAACCTGGCATTCATCGCACAGTCACCTAAGGTGTGTGCCGGCGCGCGAGTAGTTTATAGGGTGTGCTTTACTTTGCTTTACCGTACCTGAATGTTATGTTTAGATATGTTTAGAGTTTAGACTGTCTCATGTCAAGCGCCATGACAACTATATCAAAAATGAGGTTGATTTGAAGTTCCATCCAAGGGTTAGCAGCAGTACAATCATTTGCAAAGCTGAAGCTTGTATGGAGGATGTATGTTTGAGCTTGAAATGCTGGCAAAAGATCGTCAAAAGATCGTCAAAAGATCGTCAAAAACACATCCTATGATTGGATATCGCACGAAGAGTTTTGCTTCAATACCTCGCTTCAAAACAGAATTTTGTGCTGAACTCTCGGGATTCCAGCTCTGAGTGACGCTGTTGTGGCATCGCTGACGTGAGTGTTAAGCGGGAACGGCCACACCATCTCCATGATAGATGACATGTCTGACATTTACAGAACAAAGTTGGCATTAGTTTCTCCAACCGGTGATCCCTCCCTTCCGGACAAATCTGGACAACTCGGAGCGCGAGATTGCATACTGTTTGGAATACATATTGAACTTCACTGGCTCTTTGGATTACGCGGCAGTGTTTGTGTCACCTCTGCAGCACTTAGTCCACCGCCACAGCGGTCACGTCGCGAGTCCGGGGCCATCAAGTGCCCTGTGTTGGTGCTTAGGTTCGGACCCCAGTGTTTCGCAGGAAGACCTGGGGATGATGACAAGCACTGGTAGGAGGATCTATGACGTAGATAATTATGTCAACGATCTGTCTATGTACATTGTGATTAATTATGGTGTTTGGACATGGTTTCATTATGTTTTAGTTTACCTCTTCGTTGTTTTCTACCCGTGGGCCAATGGACTAAAAACGCAGAGCAAAGTAAAGGTTGAATGATGTAATTACTTATATATTGAGTTGTAGAGGCGTCCAATGATTCCAATGCTAGAGTTCTTGTGCTTTCTTGACATCCCAATTCAGCAAATACACGTATCAACATTTATTTGCAGGCACATTGATCTAATAGAGCAGCACAATCTCGTCCCAATGTTTGACTTCTGTAGGCACTCGTGACGGTTCATAACATAGCGTCCGGGACCCTGTCCAATCTGTCCATGGCAGACATGTGACTGCTCCTACGCAGAAAAGGCCTGTTTGTTTGAAAAGTTCTGACCAGAACAAGGAGCTGCTTGGAACAAATGGCAAGGAATCGTTCTGGATTCCAGTAGCTTTGTCAACTTGAACATCAGTCATGTAGAACCTGACATTGACGAGACAATTTCCGGGCGATGAGGTTGCTCCCGCTTCGCACAGCGTGAAAACCATGCAGGTGTGGTTGTTGTGAACCTCATAGGAATCTAGAAAATACCAAGTGCTCAAGTGGCTAGGACTGCTCAGGTTCTGGGATTATGATGGATTATGATGGATTATGGATCAAATAGATTCGATGTGTCTTGAAACCAGATAAAGGACAACAGGGGAAAAAAGGGATGGCCACATCCGACGTTAATCTATATATACACATATTATAAATATATATGTATGAAATGACTTGAATCCATTTCCGAACCACTTCATATTCCAACAGATTCCAACATCAAGTGGCCCCACAGGCGAGGCGGTCCATCTTTCTGGCTCTGTGGTTCATGGCGACAGCCCAATCTGAGGCCATGGGGCTCCAGTTCCGAAAGTGGGGTACCCATGGGTGCCCCTAATATCCGCAACATCTAGTGAAAAATCCATAAAAATCCACTAGAGTCTCCGATTTCATGCAAATTCCAATGCATTTTCACCCTTTATCCTGGATTTATCCGAATTTATCACCATTGAACTTGCCATTTTGGGTATTCCCCATTTTGAGACACACCTGTTTCGAGACCCTAAAACATGTTCATTTCATTGTTCGGAGACTCTCTCAACAAAAAGGATGATGAGAATAAGGTTTCTGGTCTCAACTGACAACATCGGCGACCTCGCTGCCCAGTAGCAGGTTCTGGAAATGTACTCAAGCTTGGGAAGACCCAATAGAATCCAATAGCACTCAATAGCATTATATCATTTATACAATACCAAGCCATGGGTCATCATGGGTTTCTGATTCTTTCTGTGTCTGTTACTGATTGCTAAAATTAGATCTTTGGCCTGGGGCCTGAGGTGAACTTCACAGCTTCGGAGTGCACGTTTGCCAACTCCAATGCTAACCTCACAAACATGAGTACCGCCCCTAGTGGCCTGCGCATCGAAATGGTATCCATTTGAAGGGTACTCGGAGAAGTTGTTGGCAGATGCTGGCAGTGATTGTTGGCCCACAGGTTGAAGATATTCTGCAAGATGGTTGAACCATGGGATTTGATGCGACTTTATTTTGGAGACTCTGTGGTCAGCGCCCAACTGTCCAATTTTGCCCCGTTCCGCAAGGGCTGTCAAGTAGGTGAACACACCTTTGGGTTTTTAGTGCTGCTGTTGTCGAGCTGTGGTGTTGTGAGTGCTGGCCGCGGTGTTTGTTTCCACGACAATGTTTGTTGTATTCTATGATCACGATGTGCATACCAGTACCCTAGCGGCCCTAGCACGATTCATCGGCAAGCTTCTTAATGAGGCACGCAACATTACATTTATATACATTTATGACACATAGCCGACATAGCCATAACTCTCAGAATTCAAGACGTGGACTATCGTGGACTGCATGGAAATCAACGCGATTCTGGGATATTGCGGTATGTCATATCCCATCATATCCCATCATATCCCATCATATCCCCGTATCCCATCCGAAATTGGTTTCTTCCCATCAATTCATCCAGCCCTTTCCAGTTTGCTTTCCTGTTCTGCTCAGTTCATATGGTGCAAGATGTGCGGGCCATTAAGTCGGCTGCTCAGCTTTCGCCCAGGCTACTTTTGAAGGCGGAAAACATGTAGTCTCCCTGGCGTCCGCAGATGAAGTCTATAGGATGCATATTTCTTGAATGTTTTTCTTTGAGATGGCAACACAAGGTTGTTTGTCCTCTTATATACAGCCATACTCTGAAAATGTCACGGAACTGATTCATTGAAAAGGCAAAGCCTATCACTTTTGATAGCTACATGCCCACTGTAAACGACATCACAGGTGGTAGATGCAGCGCATTAGTGCTTTGCTGGGTCACCCCATAACGTAACATGACAAAATCACCTAAGGTATGCTCCGCATTTGATGGGTGCCACATTCAGCGACAAGTACAACTCGTTCCTTGGCTGTGGCACAACCCATCTCCCATATTTCCCCCTTGTCTGCGCTACGTAGGTTGCAGATTTAATCAGGATGCAACTCCATGCGCAACAATCATCAACAATATATTTAATTATACATGCTTTCCCAAAGTGTACTTTCCCATATTTTCAGAGATCATTACATCATATAGAACATCTCCGAGGCTGCTACAAATACTGAACCGGAGTTTATTGTTTCCCATTTCAAAAAATCCATAAAAATCCACTTCAAAAAAGATGATTCATTTTTCGAGTCCATGCCTCCATCCAATTGACTTGCTTAGGTTCTTGTCCAGCTTGTATCGTCAGAAGCTGAGTCCCCTCAACCCTGGACTATGTGCACCCTGCAATAGAGAATAAAGAAAGACGCCCTGAGGTCGCGTTTAAAAATCATCATAAAAGCACATGAGCCATGGATATGTTGGCTTGCTAGATTTTCTGCCCAGCTCCTGTCCCATGCCATGTGTTGAGCAATATAGTGTCTTTTACAATTGGCGAACCTAAATAATATCAATATCTAAGAATAGAATATTCATACTGTTATTGAAGCATTAAAGAGACTGCACAACAAATATAACATATTAGACTTCTGTCCGCATACAACAAGGAGGATAAGACCTACTAAAACGATAGAACTATTTGAATATTGTTTTATGAGAGAGGGTGTGCCAATTAGTTTGAAGAGTATTGAAGACATAATAACAGCAGAAAATGATGAGTTAGACTGTTTAGTATATACAATATATATATACAATATATACATAATTATATATATACTGTAGAAATGTAGATGATGACGATATTTTTTTAAATAGCAAATCTGGATATTAGAGTAGAAGTAGTAGCAAAATTGCCAGATAGAGAAATGACCAGCATGACTTTAGATTTGGAGATATTGATTCTTATTGTGAGTTTGATGAATATGGAGATGAAGATAATGTAGATGAAGTATTAGATAAAACGCTGGAAGAAATACAGCAAGATATCGAAGAAGACTATGACAACATGCATGAATGTATATGTACATATATCATGTGTATATATATATAATAGGCATGCACGCATTTCATTAAAAACTCGTAACCATTGAATACATTTGCTAACACGTATCCTATGATGATATCATGAGATGTATGCGGTAATCAATGGTATTGTTCACAGACTATATATATAAATGATTTTATGTTTGTTTGTTATATATATATTGCTCATTGCTTGGTTGATTCTGTTTGTTGTTGATTGTTTTGTTTTGGGTATGGAATGAACGAGGCAATGATATATTGACGGCTATACTATATATATACACATATATATATACACATACATAAAATGGATGGGGGTTAGTAATGATTTTGTGGACATGCATGAGGTGGATATGTATTGACTGTTATGTTTTTGAAATATGAATATGATGAATGAGGTAATTTATGGTTAGTTAGGTTTTGGATGAGGACGAGGAGGTGACAAGGTAGGTGGTTATGTTTTTTTTTTAAAAAAAAAATGTCAAACAAGGGGTCGTTATGCTGTTCTGATATGGGATGATATGGGCTACAACTTCTTAGAACTAACATTTTAGATGTTTTCCCCCTACTCCCTGTGTCCATCGACACTCGACTAAGGACGAGATCTTGAGCTGATCGTCGTATACTCAGCAGAGTCGAGTCTTGGGACCAAAAGCACCCTGCACTGCCTGCACACCCCAACCGCTCCACCTGTCAGGCAGTGCAGCTGGGAGCCAATACCGTCAGAATGACGTCGCCGGACCTGGGGTTTGCGGGTTTTGCTATGTCACTATTTGGGCGGAAATGTGAGAAATTCGATTCTTCGCTGTACTTCCTCAGTTCACCAGTTTGGAAATGGTCCAACCACAGCGATTCCTCCTTCCTTCTTCCCCTTCAGGCAGCACTAATCTTGACTTCAGATGACATTCATTCAGTTTTGATAGCAAGTTCTCCTCACCAACCGGAGCTTGCTGTGACAATAGATATTTCGAAGGCACGGAAGGCGGAGAATATGTCCCGGCACCTGGGAGATCTGGGAGACTCCGTGGCACTCCATGGAGACTGCAGGATTTCTTCCTGCCAGACACCGGTACATGGAAGCCATTCTTAGACGAGTGCAAGAGGAAGAACCTGGACGTGATTCCCACGCAGAAGAACCCAGTGGCAAGTGTTATTCAAGTGATTAGTCCAGAAACACAGGGCAAGTTGAAGAAGACATTTGAAAACCGTACTTCAAGTGATGAAGTCTCAGCATGCCTGATGAATTTGCTTTCATTGAGTCGCATTGTGGCATGTTTACGGCTAGCAAGTTCAAGAACTAAAGTGTAGCCAATGACTTCCAAACAACAACATGCAGGAAACGTTAGTGCAAAATAGTGCAAATAGCAACTTGCCGCAGTGTCAAGTATTCCGGTATTCCCTTCAGAGAAATCAGGACACCAATAGTGTTTCTTGACATTTCTTAAAAACTACCATTGAAGGTATGCCTCGTGTGTATCCCAAGCGAGAAGTCAAGGTGACCTGCCCTGAGGTTCTCTGTATACCATTACCTCGCTGAAGGATTGGCCAGGACCTTGGTCAAGGAGTATCCTGCGCCTTGAAGATTTCTTAGCAACTCCTACAATCCTTTGGTGCAAGAACTGCACAGACTGGGGATATTTTCTATTTCAACAATATATCACCATAAATTCAGAGTATACACTGCATTGTAGAATCTATATCATGTTTGTGCAGTGGGCTCTTCGGCTCAACCCAAGCAGTTCAAGCTCCTCGCCGTATTGTGCAAGTTGGTCCATTTGTATGGCATGCACCAGTGGCGCAGAGAATCTGAAAAGACGGCGGCTCCATCTGCATAACCCTGAGAACATTGCAGAAGCTTCGTTTGAATTCTTCATTGGCCCCCAAAAGCACAAGCTTCGCTCCAAGTATGTTGCTTCCGGCTTGGAGCACAATGGATATCCTGTGTTCCGTGCTGAAGGTAGGCCAGGTAGGGAAGCAGAGTGGATTTTCCAGGCAGGCGATGGTTTGCAGCGCAACTATGGCAACGCTTTTGAGGCATCAATGCCACGTTTTCGTGTCCCATGGGTCCCTGGCAATCACACATGGGAAGAATTCACCTCAAAGACTTCGGACAGTTTAAAACTACGGTGATGCAGAGGCAGGACAAAAGTGTCAGTGAAAGTGCTGCGGAGCATGGCGGCACAAACGTGGTTCCTGTTGACGAGCTGCTGTACTCTCAAAAGTCCATAAGCCGACACTTCTCTGACAAGCGGCCGCTGAAAGAGCTCATAGACCAACTGAATGCATGGGAGCTCGACCCCACGGAGGCAGGGTTTCTTGCCTAGACGTCATGGAGATCAATGGCAAAATTCATTCGGCTGACAATCGACGATCTTTTTTCCTCAAACAGCACCAGGAAAGCGCCCAGCTTTGGCAAGTCTTTGCGAAGGTCAAAGTCACTCCCGTCAGGGGTCGCCTCCTGATCCGCATGCTGGTGCGCAGGCTGAGAAGTGGTGGAAGGGACATCCGTGTGCGTGAGCCCGGGGTAGCCAGTGGCACTCGCAGGTTTTGAACGTGCCATATTTGGCAGAGACGGTGCGAGCTTCAGTTCTTGGGCGAAAAGGACGGCATCAAGTCCTGATTTGTGAGATCCACATTGTTGCTGATGATCTTTTTCCCTTTCCATTCCTGGTAAATGTTTGGTGAAACAAACATATTTGCCCAAAAACTATTTGACAAGATCCGTAGGAACCTTGTGACAGATTCTGAGAGCGTGATTCCGATGATTTTACGTATGACTTTCGTGCTTGATGATGATGACGACGATGATGGCGAAACTTTGAGGACTGAAATGTTCCAAATCAACCACGGTTAAAACGACAGGAGTTAACGGATGCACTGGAAAAGGGGTCGATCTACGGGGTTCCTATCGTATCCCTTGGTGATACATTATAGATCATTATAGAATAGAACGTGTATCATAATATGCCCAGTTTTTCCTTGTACCTATATAGAAGTAGTTTATTGTGTTCAATTTGCCCTTTCAGGATGTTATGTCAGGTGCAGTTGCACGGCACTGTCTGCAGCTGGGGACGGGTGGCAAAGTCATTACAATACGTATGTGTATATTATATAATGTTGTACAAAAAAACACAATATACTTCGAACATCTTCGAACCTCATACTCATCTGGTGGGCAATGTTTCTATGTTAAAAGAAAAATATCAAACATTGACAATTTAGATTCTGTATTGCTTAGTGAATCTGGACAATCTTTCTGTTTGCTGATCATTGATGGTTGGTCCATGTTGGTCCCATGTTCCCATTGCCTCTGAGGCGGCCAGCGAAATGGAGGCGTTGATTCAAGAGATTCTTGGCTACCTGGAAAGCGGGTGCCCGGTTGGGTGGAACCTGATTGAATCCTTCCTGTTAGTGATAGACGGGTGGATGAAGAGCAACAGCTCATTTGAAGCGGAGAGAATCCCCGCATTGCCTTGCCAGTTTTGGATAGTATGGGGGTGTATTGATAGCCAGTGCAGCTCCCTGTGCATCAGGAAGTTTGGCAATTTCATGAGGCAGGTGGGGCTGGCCACGGTCGATACGGGATTGACCAACTGTGGCTGCATGATCTACAGATGGGTTTGAAACATGTTGCTGCAGACGACACGAAACATTGACTGGGAGAAGGCTGTCTCAAGGAGCAAGATCGCGCCCCTCGCCTTCGGTAATCCTAAATACTCGAAAGATGATGAACATATCTGTCATGGTCACCAGTACCATGGAATTCAGATGCAAGGAGTCGACCCCAACCATTTGCCAAATTTCAGATGTGTCAGGAACCTTTGAATTGAACAGATTTGGACCACTTTTGAACATCACATTGAGAAACCATGGAAAACCATGGAAAACCACGGAACGTCATTGGCAAAACTAGGGACAGCCGTGGTCAGTGGCAAAATCCAGAGGTACTTCATCTCGGGTGGCGGTTCGGTGCCCTTTGGCTCGCATCCTTGTCTCGGGACGGGTGGCAAACTTCACGAGAGCGCAGGGGCTCCCAGGGGCTCCCAGAAACTCCTGGTACGCGTCGGTTCAGTATGTTCAGTTGGAGTGATTGAAAGTGATTGGACTATCTTATATGATTATGCTATGCCAGCGGACCGAAAACCATGCTCGTAAAACGCACGTTTTTGCCAGCGTG
>Ga0126342_10010841_pt1 | contig 16317 bp, 14 predicted proteins | sample Cyp1metagenome_FD_92528 | JGI IMG/M metagenome (GOLD analysis project Ga0126342, IMG submission 92528) | Coral microbial communities from Lord Howe Island, Old Settlement Bay, Australia - Cyphastrea 1 metagenome | ecosystem: Host-associated > Invertebrates > Cnidaria > Coral ... | reverse complement strand
CATCTGGAATCATCTGGAATCATCTGGAATTTGTAAACAAAAAAAACAAGAGGAAAACTTGCAAAAGCTTCCAAAAAAGTCAAACGCATTTTACCCCACGCTGTGCATCATTGGTCCAATGGGGTAAAATGGATCGCTTGATCTTTCTGGACACAAAAAGTGCGTAAACCATCGTTGCCGGCCACCGAAACCAGGATTCATCATCGTTGGGTTCACACCAGTATGACTCCGGCTTCCTGGAGGGTCTTCAACCTCGCTGTCACTGCCATCTGCCTGGCAAAGCGTGCCAGATCCGGCAGCTGTCCGAAGCTTTTCTGCGGATGTCCCATTGCTTCCCATGTTGAGTCGAACAGTATCAGTCTCCTGGAACCAACATAGGATTTTTCAATGTGCGACTGCGACACACTTCTGCCATTGCGCCTCCCCTGCAGATGGCTCAGTCTTTCTGCGCAGCGGGCGCCGCCGCATGGCTTAAGTTGTTGGGCCAGAGCAGGCCCAAGGCCTTTGAAAGATGGCCAAGGCCATCAAGGCCAAAGGCCAAGGTGGACCAAATGATGTTAGCAATTCTGATTGGATCATGAGGTGCTCAAGCTGCAATTGTAGCTTGCTGAGTTGGTTGTGCTGCAATTGTGTTTGGTTTGGATGATGCCACCATGGAAGGAAATGATCTGAAATGATGGAAAGCTGGATAAGCAACACTATGGTGTCACCGTGTCACCCTAAGAATCATGGACGGAATCAGTGAACTGAACACCCCGAGCCAAATGGCTTCAGCAGCGAATCTGCCACGGACCAAGATGCTGGGAACAGTGTGGCTTCTCCTGAGGCAGATCCAAATGATTCGCCAGTTGAATCCCTTGCTCAAAATTACTCAAATAGGTCCACCAATTAAAAAACCATCATTGGGTGCAGGTAGACCAACATTCCTCAAGTTGCTGGTGGGGAATCCATCTTGCAGTCCTGCAATTTGGAGGATCGAACCACCACCATCTCTGGGCGTACTCGATTCAGTGCCTGGATCCAGCAGTCAACTGTCTCACTGTCCGGTTGCTGGGTCATATCAACTGAAAAGGGGTGCCCCAAATTCCCCTGTCAAATTATATTATCAAACATTCAACTTTCGAATATCCACCATTTTTGGACAAGCTGAGAGAACCCTGGCATTGCATCATCCTCATGATCCTCACAACACTGACCCACGCAGGAGAGCCTCAGGCACTGTTTCATTGCCTGTCACGGCACAAATTCGGTGGGTTGGGTCCACCACTACTAGTAAGATGCAATCTGCCTGGACATCTATAGTCTATAGTTATTGTATCAGTCTTATTTACTTCCCATGGAGCACACGCAAAAAAATGCGTTTTTGTCTACAGGCTCTTGAATATTCCGGACCAACAACGACTCTCTGAATTCATCTTGTGTTCGTCCCTGTTTTCCCATCTTGAAACATCTTGCCCGGCCTCGGAAGGACATCTGAAGCTGCGGCAACTGGTTCTCCAGCATCTCCGTAAGCTTCGGCCTGTGCCATGAAGACCCCCATGTCTCGTCACGTTTGAAGCTTCCCACCATGGCTACGGATGGTACACCCGGCCTGCATGGATCCAGGAAGAGCAGAGATCGGCTCGCAGCTCCGCCTGTGCCTGAGGCCTTGCGAAGGCTGGTTCAACTGGTTTAAACATGTTTAAACTAGTTTAGTTTATTTAGTTATTGTAGCTAGTTTATTTATGTCAAGTTGTGTCGGTTACAACCAGTTACAACTGGTAAACTGCTCCAATACCATTTTTTTTGAACGTCGGATACGACCTCAGCAAAAATGATCATGAAGAGGCTGCAGGGAATGTTGAAATGTTGAGGTGTGATGGAACGTCTATACAATGTGTAAGCTACGGTCCAGTTCTATATAGACTATAAACCTACGAGTATTTCTGCATATAATCGCTTTGATTCCACTAGCAAAGATATGAATGTGGGCCAGATCAAACGATCTTCTCAAATAGAGGTGGATGCTGGATGTCTTCAATATTTGACATCACATCGATTCCATTGATTTGGATTCCGGTTGTGCTTTCACATTTTCTGCTGACGTCAATCATTGCTAAGAACCCTTCATATTGAAAAACCTTCTGATTCAGAGAGCATCCGCTGTGGTCCACAAATTTGGGACAACAATCTTTGAGATATGGTGGATACATTTGCGTAGAACGATCGGTGTAGGCATCTATGGCTGCTGCAGGGTCTGGAACTTAGCCATCTTGTAATGAAATGTAATGGAGATATTTTGGACCTTCCGTTTCGACTTGCAGGGCTGCCTGCCGCGCAACGCTTCGCCAACCTCTTCGAAAGCTTATGAGACCTAAGAACGCCGGGGCGGAATGCGAAACCCCTTGTCATCCTGGTACCATGCCAAGCGTCAAAGCCATGAATCGCATCTGATACATGACATGTTTTTGTAAGTCAATACATATATATATATATATAACTTGTCACGTCCTGTAATCATAATCTATCATCATCTCATATATCACATCCATTCACATCCTATAATCTCATATAAGCTCAGGGTGTATGTATCCCATTCATTTCTTTCAGACATGACTGATTCAAGAGGTGGTGTACCAGCATCCACAAAACTGTGCCACAAATGGTCGAACGCGCCACAGCTGCCGCCGCCAATTTTCGCAGGTGGAGAATCATCTGAAGCGCCTCAGATGGTGCTTGCATAGCCTCAAACTAGTGCGAACCATCAAAATAAACGCACGCGCGCACCATCATCCTCAGTCCACAAATCATATTCCGATTCCATCTCCAAGTTGAGGTTACATGTTTGACTTTACCATGAAGGTTGAACTCTCAACTAACTCGCAACGAGGAAAGGAAATCAGGCTCAAGACTCAGAACTGTCGTAGAACAACTCAAAACAGTTCAAACCAAAAGGAAAATGCCCTAGTCATACGAATGAGGTTTACCAAGCAAAAACTGGCACTTGAAATGATACCCCCGCCTTACAAATCTTACAAGGTCTTAAAACAAGCATGTAACAACCATGTATTGAATGTATTGTGTGTCAACCATACACAAGACCCCCCAAAAGATGGACTTTCCGGCAGTCCAAGGCACCGGCTCACGCTTCCACCGTCTTTGCTCCCTTGGCCTCGCCACTGGATCTACCGTCAACAAGAATGAATGGGTGATGCAGTGATGGATTAACCGAATTCACCCATGCAAATCATATCAAATCATATCAAATCATGCAAATGAAGGGGAAGTACGGGGTGTGTTCACGTTGATTCTTAGGTCTTAGGACAACAGCTTGCGCTCGTCTGATTGTGATTCTCGGAGGCGTCGCCTTTCTACATCCGGGAAATGTCGACATGCTACAATCTGCCTGCCCACCCATCTCTGCAACAAGATGTCTTGGCCATGCAATAGGAAACTTCAAGGCTCAACTTTGCAAACATTGCGCGGCCTCCAAAAGAAAACTGCCACATTTGCTTAAAAACGAGCAGACTTCAGCAAAAATTGGGGATTCTATGGGATTATGTTTATATGTATGGGATTAATTGGGATTATACAATTATATATACGGTACGGGATTCTCATAGTCTAGGGGAATCCCGAACAAACCATCACCCCCTTGGCCTTGGCCTCTTCCACGTCCACCACCTCCACCGCTGGAGCGCTTGATGTTGCCACCGGGTCGCCACCCTCCAACAGCGAGTCCCACCTGGGCCCACAGCTGCTGCAGCTGAGCTGATCTGCTGTGCCAAGTTTGACCAAGCTGCTTGATGCTGGCATCCATCTTCCCAAGCGTAATCAGTAGGAAGACCTCCAAACAGTCCAAATACACGGTTCCAAGCAAGATGTGAGTTTCCACGCTTATCAGGGTGAACGAGCCCAACCAACACGTTGAAAATGACCAAGAGTGGGCATAGCTGATTTGAAATTTGGATGATCATGGCTGAACATTAGCCTGAGGATGACTTTGTATGACTTTGTACCATTTCGTGCCTTCTTTCCTTTCTTCTCGAAGTCCCAAAAGCTGTCATCCGTCAAGACCGGTGCGAAAAGGGTTCCTGACAAGCTGAGCGGTGCTTGCAGGCCCGAAATCAGTGTCGCCCCATCTTTTGCATTGTTTGCCCAAATCAATCAAAATTGTTCATGCTCACTTCATGGCAAAAGCATCACAAACCGTGGGCTCTTGGGGCACAGAGCTACACTAGGTATGATCCAGTTGATCTATGTAGGACATGAATCATGAAGGAGATCCATTGCAGGACTGGGAAGAAATCCGAAGGCAGCAGTATATTTATATATATAATATATATATATATATATTTCAATGGCATTTGTCTGAGTAAAGGTCCACAATGAATCAATTTGTCGAAGGGTTCCGCCTTAAACATAACCCTTGTCCATTCAAAGAATTGCTACGCTCACCAAACACTTTTCCGGAGCGGTGCAACAAGATGCAACGAGATGCAACAACCCAAAAAAATGATATGACCACCAAGCCAGTCCCAGCCTTCGATGACCATCTGATCCGCGATCTTGCACTTAATGGCAGTACTGGTGATCTAAGCCGGGTGCACGGTCGATGCCCGTGGATTAATCACCTTCCTGTGGGGGGTTGGATCCTGCGCAATACATAAATCATGACAAAAAAATGCAAATCAAAGGTTCCCTCAGCGGAAAAGGTCAGCACTGTGAGTGTTTGCTAGGCCAGGATTTCCGTGTCTAGGCAACGCTTTCTTCCAAGAAAACATCAAAATCAAAAGCGGATGGTCATTGCAGGGAAAGACCATGGAACCTCATAGAACCACATAGTGCTCCAACGAATCTCAGAGATCTAAGCCACATCGAATCGATCATCATCGAACCAGGATATTCCAGAGATCTGCCAAGCTTCGTTCACCTTAATCTCTTTGACTCTGACATCATCAGACAATGGAACTCCTCAGATGGACGTTACAGTAGCCCTGGCAGAGAACAAGGGTTGTTGCAAACAAACAAGGGGTGGGTCGCATAAAGTAAAAATGGAAGGAACATCATCAGTAGCAGTGTAGCCATCGAAAGTTTCTGATTGGTGCCCTCAACCTCAAATCAATCACTTTTACTCGGACCACTTATTAGAAGGATAGTCGGAACGTAGTCCTGTCAGCATCAAAAATTTCTACTGTAATACCCATGATATAGATCTGTCGGTCTCTATTGTCCAAATATAGAAAGGCAATGTGCGATGCACAAATATCAGTTTAGTGTTCTCAGGCTGGCTTTGAATTGAATGTGAGCGTTGGTGTGTCTGTGTCGCTGAGACAAGCTGCCAGCTTTGCAACTCGTCACCGTTCAATCAACCGTGTTTGCTTCTTCTTGTGACTTTCAATCTTCCATTGAAATTTCCAACCCAGAATACATACCATCATCATACAATTCTTCATACAAGGAAGCACTTTTATCTCTAGGATTTGCTCATGAAACCCTCCAATCCTCCAAGCAGCCTCATTTGCTGCCACAGCGTCTCACAAAGATCTCTTGGCCGCTGCCAGATGCTTCCCAGTTGAATCCCAAACAACGTCCTTTTTCTCTCTGTTCATCCTGGGATGATCAGACAATATCAGACAGAATCTTGGAATTGCAGTTGGCCCTTCCAGGATCTTCCAGGTGTGCATCCGGGCCTGAATTATGTTGGGAATGGGTCAAAACCCTATGGGGATATGAACATCCATAACTTTCAGCTGTTCTATTGCAATGTCAAAACCAGTGATCCATAGCCTAGGGGGTTGTCTGAAAATGGGGCACATTGTCCCCGCAATTCCAATAGAATGTCATGATCTGCCCCATCGAAACGGCCATGTAGTGGGACGGACGCCAGCATTGGACAAACCCATGCTATACTGTTGGCTATATCATATCATATCCTGTCATATTCCGATGTTTTCCCCAAAACGGTTTATATCAAATATCATACCCCTCATTTCTCCTTATCCGTCACATGTTTTTGGTTACATCCCACATTTCTGCTCCTTGTCCCAGAAATTCTCATCTTCATCTTCTTCATCCTCACTGACGTCCACCACCGGTTTCTCCTGCAGCTCCGCTCGAGCAGGAAAAAAAGGGGATTGCATGATGAGTGATATGGGAACTACAAACATGCCCCAACATCTGCCAAAATCCTGAACCAGTGATGACCTTTCTCCTTTGTGTTGATAAAGTGATCCTTGGAATATGTCGGATCACGTCGGATCATGTTGGCTCATGTTGCTCCCTTGAAATGTCCCATAACCAAAGCTCCAACGCTCCAAGCCTCCTCTTGGACGGGACGGCCGATGTCCAGCAGGTCCACCTGGGGGAGTGCCATGGAGGAGGATGAAATCCCGTATCACTTGCTGATGAGATGGAGACATGTGAGGATTCTTAAAGTAGTGATGGAAACATGTGAGTATTCTAAGAATACTTACTCAACAAAACTATATAGATTGTATAGATCATTATAGATCTATATAGGTGTTTCATATGCATTCAACAGATTTCAACAGCACGTTGGTCGCGATCCTTCAACTTGGCCGACCCATCGGCTTCGCCCAGGTACAGTGAAGGTCACAGTCTCCCCAGGCGGCACGTATGGAGGCACCCCATCGTCGCCTTGCGGAAATCGATGGAAATCGATGGAAATCGCGTCAAATTAGATGTTTGGGATCTGAGTGTGCCTGAAAAATATGAAAAATAAGGTATAATTCGGTACAATTTTCTATAGCCGCAAAAATCATCATTTCAAGGGGCAAAATTGATGATTAACCATGGAGATCATTTAGGAGTAGCCTGGTTTTCAGACAAACCCACTTTGCACTTGAAATCTACTGCAGTCATCTGCAGTCAAGTTTTGAGGACATCCCCATGTTCAACCGCATTTTCCAGACACATTCGGTCGCAGACGTCACTTCCCCCTGCTGCTGGGCCACCATAGGCGTACTGCGGCGGGCAGGTGAGCTCCGCCTTCTCCTTCAGCGCCATGGTGCTGATCAAAATCTCCCAGCCATCGATCACCTCAGAAAAGGATTGGAAAATTGGGAGCCAACATCCCCACATCCCCAAAGAAGGGATGGAAAAACATGGAAAAACGATTGAAAGATGACGGAAAAATGATGGAAATCCTTAAAGATCTTAAAGCCACCAAATATACGATGGCTTGCAGATGTTGATTTCCAAAGCAGCGGACTGGCTTGGCTGCCAACACTAGGAGACAAAAAACGGGTACTCATGTATGCCGATTCAAGTGGAACTGCGTGAGGAATGAGGAGTCAGTGGGATCAATCATAAGAATCATATGTCATCATATGTCTATATGACTCTGCATCTACCACCATTTCGCTCTCCCCAGAACTCACCCGGAGTCATCGCCTCAGACTCTCCCATGACAAACTCGAAGGGCTTTCCACGTACTCGAGAGTTGTCGAAGCAGGTGCCATCCGACAAGCGACCCACGTAGTGGATCCTCCAACCAGGCGACCCGGAAATCGATGGCCCGTGTCCCAAACCTGGGTCGTTTGTTGGACAGCCAACTTGTTCTCCATATTTCTTGATAAACCCACACGCTTTTGCAGGTCCCCAATTAACGGCACTGGGATGAAACGACTTTGGCCGTGCCTCACCAAGTCGCCCTCGTAGGGCTTCTCATCCAGGTATGGCGATTCCTGGATGACACCTTGGTATGATGTGAAGCTTGTGCCAGACATATGGCCAGAGTCTCTTGGATGAGCCGTTGGAACTTAAAAGATTGGAAAATATTGGGACCAATAAGAAATGATGAAAACTGTATCTATTCCTGTACACGAAGCAACCCGCACCCTTTCCCGGTTCTCAGCATCTGGCGCTTTTCAAGGCGAGCCCTTCTCTGCACGGCGCTCCTGCGATGTGGTGGGGATCATTGGATCCAAACGGAATGCACGGTGAGGTGAGCTATGAAAAAAAGAAAACCATTGGCAAATTGGCAATCAACTCAGAGTAAAATCAGGCATCATGCTATTTGTTGCTTGGAGCCGCGTGGAAATGCCTGCGTCTGGGACAATGTTTAGCCTCTTACCGCCCTGTCACGTGCTGGATTTAGCTTACTTTAGGATGCTTGCAGCATCTTAGCTAGCAGCTAGAAATAGCTTGGGGGCATCTGACGTATGCAGCTCCATTTCATTTGCAAGCCAATTTTGTTGTGCGAGTGGCTGCTCAAGCAAAAGAAACTGCAAGCACAGATGATCAATTCATCTTGTGAAAGCAAAACCATGATAGAATATGATAGACTAGATAGACTATTGACTATTATAAATCGCAGCGCAGATACTCAGCTTCCACAAGTTCATTTTGTTTGGATTCCAAACTGATTCCAAACCAACATCAATTGCCAGAGTGGCGCCTTGCAGAGCTGCGCCTCAGCGCACCGCAGACACTGAAGCCACAAACGCCCAGTAGCCTGCAACACTGGGAGGATGCGATGGTGATCCGTTGCAGTTGCGCTGCAACCGGATGTGGGTTGGAGTCACCTGACCTGGCTACAGTGGTCATCCACATGCTGTGTTTCAAATGCTTCAAAATCTTCAAATCAAAACAAAATAGTATCATCAAATATCATCCGTATCCAAACAGGTTTGGATTAAGATGATTGAGTAGCCATACCAACTCCCCCCGCTGTTGAAATAGCTCTCCTGCGGTGCCAAGTGGCAATTGCCCAGGCGCTCCACCCAGCGCGCCCCGCGCCGGTGCCCGGGACCCGCTGGACGCAGCACGCGCCACGGGTGGCACTAGGTGCGGCCCGGGCGGGGCCACGGAGAGTGCCATGGCAGTGAAAATGGCTGGAAGATGCTGGAAGAACGGTGGAAAAGTTCAGTTGAGCCACCATGTTTGCTGACAATTTTGGTTGGGATACAAATCAGTTGCTGAAGCCAAAGCTTCTTGATGTGCTCAAGATTTTCACTATTCGACTATTTTGATCTATTTGCTAAGCTGATGGATATGCGATATGGCATTGCCAGCGATGCCAACCGTGCATCTCTAGTCTCCCAGGTGATCCGATGCCCAGCATCCTGCCCTCGAGCCACGCTATCATTTCTTGTCCTTCGTTAATGTGTGCTGAGAAGGTCGGGACCTCCCAGTCTTTCCAAAGGAACCGGATGTCAGCCCAAATGTCGCGGCAGTGCAGGCCTCCACGATATGATCAATCTGTAGGTCGCACAGGAATCTGACTGTTGTTTGTTAATTCCATTGATTTGTCAACATGTTGCGTAAACGGCAAACATCTTGTCTTTCCAGAAATATACGTATGCGATCTGCTGTATGTACACATATATACATATATCTATATACACACGTGTGTGTGTGTGTATGCACATTTTGCAAGCCTGCAAAACTTGCGTATTAATACACAACAACGAGGCTGAATAAGGTCACCGTATATAGATATATGTAATGATAAGATATGTTTTATCAAGACTGGTTCATGTGGCGATGCACTTTCAAGCGTCACCTTTCCTACTTTGCCTGTCCTACCTAGCTTTCAACTGCCCATTTCAATCCAATTCATATCTGATTCTCTCAGTTCCGCACCACTTGCTGCCGCAGTCAGCACAAACCCCATCTGCTGGGAAGTGCGACGCGGTGCCTGCAAAGGAAACTTGTTCGTCCGTGATACAGTAAATCAGTGATGAAAAGCTCTGAATCCCATCTCTAAGCATAAAATGAGTACAGTACATGTACATGACGTCAGAATATCAAATAACTTCCAGGGAGCACAGTATACTAGCAGCACATAGCAGCACTAGTAAGATTATCTTCCGTGGATTGTGTTGGGATCGAGGCCAGTCATATAGTGAGCCAGCTGAAGAGCAATAACGAATGAAAAATTGAACCGCAACAAATCCCCTGCAACTGCAGGGCATCAGAGTATAATTTGATATCTGAGTCATAGGCTTCCATTTCTACGCTCAGTCCATGTGAGAAATGTATACTAATGTTGTCATTACTAGTTTGCACATGTAGCAAGCTGGTTTCTCTTGACTGGTCATCTACCTTTTTTAGCCAGGGCATAGCTGATGATTTTTCCACCAACTTCAACGAGTTTCCAGGTCCCCCACGTGCACCTTGGCCTTGGCCACTGGTTGAGACAACCAACCACCCTTTAGACACATCGTGGGGTTCATGGACAACTGCGCGGGCGCAGAGTCCATGGTGGCTGTGTGCAGAGGCCTGAAAAGTCCTGTGTTTTTGGCATCTGGTGTGTGGGTATGCTCAAACATGGCAATGGACGATTCCCCCATTTGAAGATGGTTTTCCCGTTGAAAACCTCAGTTTATGTTTATAGATGTTTTTTCGGGGATGTCCCATTAGGAATCAAGAATTCTTGCGATGACGGAAGATTTCACTTCAATGATCTGCATCCGCTCCAGCCTCAGAAACTCGAGACCACGAACGACTCGACGAACGACGGCCGAAAGCTGTGATGGTCGACCGACATCGTCAGTGGTCTCCGATGATTTCTTTGAGTCTTTTTGAGTCGGTCGACCACCTAAAAAGCGTGGTAGAAATGTTGGTCCACACCCCATGATCTTTGTCACAAATGAAATCCTTCTCCATTTTTGCATATTTTTGGCGCATGAAGACACTGGTCTTGCTGGATGCTGGATGCAAGTCTTGCCATCCCCATGGCATGCACTAGGACCTGAATTTTGCGCAGACGTGCAATATCTTTGGCACATCTCACCAGGCGAATTTCTTAGCTGGGTCCGGGAAAACGGTCCTGAGATTATCTTGAAAGGTTCTTGACTGGTTCGTCACATTCGTCACTAAAGTCGGAACGACATATTCAGAAGCGACTCCCATCTGTTGACATTGGGCAATCGGTTTGAATCTCACCATAGAAACATCCGTGTGCCAGGCTCCAGTAGGCCCCTCAACTCCAGGTCCATGCTATTCTAAGAGAACCAATCTCAAGACCACCAGCAGAGGACCAGCTGTTGAATCTTTGAACGTTGGCACACAGCTCTGCCAGAAGCAAAACCAGGGGTCTGTTTTTCAGACAGCAAAAGCACAGCGAACTTTGCGCTGCGATTTGGGATCCACCGCCCACATGTCACTCCTTGTCGGGATGGACATCGTTCAGAGAGGGTGCAGAGAATGCCTCAAATGAGTTGCACCCTTACCATCTACAGAATCATCCGTGGATTAACAATGCAGGCAATTAGCGATGAATATTTCAACTTGTGCCAAGGGCCATCTCTGTAGTGTGCAACCAAGATGGATATATATATATAGTGATATATATATATATATAATCTATTGTAAAACATGTAAAACATATCTTACATCATACAGCCATCATTCATTAGGTGATCCATGATGTTCCAGGCCATTCAAGGCTGAACTTTGTCTCCCCAGTCCATCCAAGACACCATAGAGCCAAAGCTTGGGGTCATGGTGTCGACCTCATGGCATCCATGATGGCGATATATGGCGATAATGGTGGTAGCGGTGATTGCGGCCATAAATTGATGTGAAATTCACAAGTAAAAACCATCTACATTTGAACAAAAACATAATTTTCCATAAAATGCATGGCTTGTCGCTGCCTTTGCTGTCACTGTTGCTTTTGTCAAACAGACAGGATAAACTACAAGTTCTCTGGTGGCGACTGGGTCACGGGTCAGATAAAGCCGCTTTTTGAAACTTTTGCTAGCGCATTGCTAGCGGGGATCTAGCGGGTAAAATTACGTACAAGTTTGCAAAATTGAGCCGCGCCCTAAAAAATATAGGAAATTGTTGAGTAGCACAGAAATTCACTAAGACATCCTTAGGTTTGAGGAGCTTACAGTAAGTGTTACATATTGACTTCTCTTCATGTTGAAATAACAAGCAGTCAGTAACACATACAAAATATCCTTGAACATGAGCGTTAAAAAAAACTAGCGCAAACCTAGCGCTGCCCTGCAGAATTGGTGAATTTAGTTTCGTGCCGCCTCATAACGAAGAGGAAAAACCACTAGGTCCACACTAATTATCAACAACTGGTACACAACTTCTGTCAACTATGTTTGGCAAATGGTCTTATTTATTTGTTTATAGACATACATTACATTACATTACATTTAATTACATTACATGACATGACATTACATTACATTACATTACATAATGTATTTGGTCTGAACTTTCGACGTTTTTGGTGCGGTCTGAAAGGAACTCAAAATCAAAATTGGCCAAAGATCTTCACCAAACCGACATAAACCGACCGGTCTTCCCAAGGGGGTCCGACCGTGGAGGTGGCACCAGCCCCCACCAGGCGAGCGTTGGACTGCAGGCTGGAGTGTAGTGAGGCCTTGGGCCATGGGGGATCCATAGCAGCCATAGCAGCCATAGCCAGACCATCCCATGAGTCTTGCGACAGGATGGAAGTACACTCAAGAACAATATGATCGGATTTTGTGAGTGGTAAATTTGAGGATTGCTTGCCACCCCATCTCTGAAGAGGGATCCTGACTGAAAATTACGGAAATCGCTCTGACACTACAAAGACCCTACTTTGTTTCTGACTTCGGTTTTTGCTGCCAAAATTCAAATCTAATCACAGATATATATGATTATGTTCTTGGTAGTTCCACGATTGTTCCCCTGCCATCAGTGCAACACCAGGTGCTGCTTGAGATCTCAACATCTTCAGCTCTTGCTGCAAGGAGTTTGCCTGAGCGCACATCATGGATCGTGAAATCATGTTCGATGAAGGCATTCATGGCATCCTACCCATCCGCATTTCAAAGTGCAGGCTTTCCAGCCTACCATGCAGTGGCATCAGGATGGTCACTGAAATGCATCATTTTCGAGAACTGCCCCCTTCATCCGGCAATGCCGGTATGGTATGCGTCAAATTCATCTACCAAAATGTTTGAAGATAAAGACAGAAATAGCACAATCCGTGGAGTATTGGGCCTCCGATTTCAAATCATATCGAGTCATAACCAGATCACGTCCACCTCCCGAAGAGTCTCGCGAAATCCCCCCACCTGCTGCTTCATCTCACCCTGCACTGCGCTTTCGGCAGCTTGCAATAGCTGTTGAAGCACCGTGGCACTCAAACGCTCCTGGCGGCAGGGTCACCATGGAGTTCTTCTATTGAGGGTGCTGTCATTGGGTACAATCTATATATAGATTTAAAATATTTTAAAATGATTTAAACACATTTAAACAAACAAACACATTTAAACAATTTCTGTGGCCATCTATGGCACCGGCAATCGAGGTGACCCATCCTGTGTTCCATCCGTAGATTGGGACGCTTCGAGAAATCGATTCTCTTCCTGCAGAGCCTGGGAGGCGAACAAAAATGGTGGATCTAACACGGCTTGTTGGTCACCTTAATGTACTCGCACTCCCAACCCTTAGGAAGTTGGAAAACAATCCATTGGTTGGGTCGTCCAGCTTTGCACAAATGACTTTGTTCTGCTGCTATACATCTCTAGGTACCGTAGGTTCTCTTTTTTCATCACACGCATCAAGCAAACACATAGCCACCCTCAATGGATTGATGTAAGGTAAACTTAGTACACTAGCAATCGGGCACCATGTTTTTTCCATTGATATAATCGATATCCAGTGGTCTTCTGCCCATCAAATCCCCATCTTCCCGACCTCCTCATGCAGCGTTCGCCACTCTTCCCGTTCCAACTTGGCGGCCAACTCGCCGTTGCCCCGCTTCCAGGCAGTCACCTGGTCGCAAAAGTCATGGGGCCAGTGGTGACCACCATGGGGCCAGTGAGGTCGCTATGATTTGCCTCATTGCCTCATTGGCCTTGACTATCTTGACTCATGATCAGGAAAATCCATAAAAACCGGCATCAGTATCCATCGGTGATGCACGGATTGATATTGACTATTGACACAGGAAATTATCGCTGCAGAAACCAACATCCAACTGCTTCCAGCACTGAACCCGACCCGGCCTCTGCACGTGCCAAAGCCACTTCTGTCGAGCAAAAGGACAAAGCTGCTTGCTTCTGCGCCACTTCCAACAAAATCGCCTTGGCCAACGGAGACAAACAGCCGCACAAACCCAAGCAAAGCGAGACAGCAAAACATAGTGAACATAGTACACGAACCTTCAACGCGACATCTTTAGCAGCTGATTCAATGTTCTCCCGCTGGCAATTTGATAGCCATACGGCCGACTCCGCCAGGTGTTTGTACGTTTTGGTACCACTATAAATTGAATTTCCCAACTCCCAAAGGATTTAGCCCTTGCATCCATTGCCAGTATTTGGCCTAAAGTATATACTTCGCCCATTCATCATATCTATCTATTTTTCACATCTCCAATTTGGCCACACGAAGCCAAGGCACGTGGTTCTCAAACTCCAGTGCCTCTGCATGACGCTGGTCCTCTGCCAAGGCCTGCCGCAAAGCCTTGGCCTCGAGCAGCCAGGTTTCACACATGACTCGATCGATACATGACTAAACTAGGTATTCATTTGGTATATATAGTAATATTATGTGTATGCATATATATATATATATCTTGTTTTACTCTATTCTAATGTGTGATATAAGTATACATCTATGTGTGTGTGTGTGTGTTTGTGTGTATGTGACTAGATTAACTATATCTCTGCAATATATATATATATATATCTATCAGAGATAATTCAGAATATTATATATATACCAGGAATGATCAGGATCATTCTATAGAAGCCATCTCACCATCTGTCAACCATGATATTATCAATATTCTCTCCATTTGACATTTCCCACAACAAAGCTACAGTAACTTTGGTGGAACCACCAAGGCTGGCAGCCGCTGGCAGCTGCGCCTGGTCCAAGGCTGGCTGCAGTTCACTTCGCCGCCAGGAGTCTCGCATGTAGCTTGCCACGCTGTCGCGCATGCGGTGTTCCTGCCATGGCATCGGCAAACAATCCTGTGCTGTCGAGCATACTGAGACAAAAACTTATTGTTTTTCAACGTTCAATGGTGAGATGTTCTTTCTAGTTTAGAAATGGTGGACATAGCAAGTGAGAAGGGTTCGCTTTCGTTGGAGTGACTTGTCTGTTTTCTACTGGCACCCCTGACACTGCACCTGCTGGAAGTGCGAAGATTGCTCTTCCGTTTGCTGAAGCTGGGCCTTGAAGCTGATTGGTTGATTGTAAATGGACAATGAAAAACGATGCACGGAAACAAAACACGAGGCTCAACCTAACTATTGATTGTCCCACTTCATCACTCGTGACACGACCGTTTCCTACAACTGTCTCACCCCCTCGCAACCCATGTTCAATCAGTGTGCCTCTCCAGATCGTGCCAAAATAATCACGCTACTGTATTACCTATAATATACAGGTCCTATAACGGTCCTATATGTTGTTTTTCAATTGTGGTCTTGGAGATGTTTAGACCTTAGATAAGCCTTAGACATCTTAGACCTTGAGCCAATACATCAGAGCTAAAGCTGATGAAGCTATCTCCATGGTCTCCATGGCACAGCCGAGCCACATCCAACGCAGCCCTCAGATGCGATTGCTCAACGCCCGCCTCCTGCGCTGGCCCCCCATAGGAGATGTTTTTTCCCAGGGAAGAATACCCACCTTCTTGGTGGGTGAATCACTGCATTGTCAGGGCACCAATTTTTGCGAATAATACTGTATTCATACCCAATATATCCCGATATAACATAGGGTACTAAGCTATTTTCGAACCCAGATTGATTGTTGGATAAAGAATCATCCATCTCAGTTGCACAGACTCACAAAACTCACGTGGCTGCTCAGCTTTGAAATGTGTGCTATTTGGGTTCGTCTTCTCTCGAACTAGTGGGTAACACGGCCACACTATACCATTACATACATGTGTATGGATATAGATATATATATATATATACATATACATATATATATATATTGTCAATATATACAAATGATTACAAATGTATGTATGTATGTATGTATGTATGTATGTATGTATGTATGTATGTATATGTATGTATATGTGTATGTGTATGTGTATGTGTATGTGTATGTATATGTATATGTATATGTATATGTATATGTATATGTATATGCTGACGGAATTGTTACCGTCCAGCAAAACGCATAGTTTTTTTATGGGGTGGGGTGGGGTGGGGTGGGATGTTAACGTTCATTCACACTTCCACACATACGTGATGCTACGCAACTGCCCGTTCTTCTGCACCTTCCACACATACGTGATGCTACGTTGGGGTGGGGTGGGGTGGGGTGGGATGTTAACGTTCATTCACACTTCCACACATACGTGATGCTACGCTACTGCCCGTTCTT
>Ga0126342_10010840_pt1 | contig 16318 bp, 16 predicted proteins | sample Cyp1metagenome_FD_92528 | JGI IMG/M metagenome (GOLD analysis project Ga0126342, IMG submission 92528) | Coral microbial communities from Lord Howe Island, Old Settlement Bay, Australia - Cyphastrea 1 metagenome | ecosystem: Host-associated > Invertebrates > Cnidaria > Coral ... | reverse complement strand
GTATGTAGGTATGTAGGTATGTAGGTATGTAGGTATGTAGGTATGTAGGTATGTAGGTATGTAGGTATGTAGGTATGTAGGTATGTAGGTATGTAGGTATGTATGTATGTATGTAGGTATGTATGTATGTATGTAGGTAGGTACGTAGGTACGTAGGTACGTACGTACGTAGGTAGGTACGTACGTAGGTAGGTACGTAGGTAGGTAGGTAGGTATGTATGTATGGTATGTATGTACGTACGTACGTATGTACGTATGTATGTATGCATGTAGGTATGTGTATATAATATATATAGTGATTAATTAATGTTATACAAGACAGGTATATTCTCATGTCACCTGAAGCCCCAAACCATTGTGTCCTGTTGGCAGAGCTGTAGCTCCTCGCTGCAGCTTTCCAGCTGCTCCCGCAGTGCCGAGACGTCCAGCTGCGCACTGCACAGCTCCTCCTGCAGGGCGCTGCTGCGCCGAAGCTCCAGGGCGTGGTCCTCATGGCGAAACGTTGGGAAAAATGGTGGTTTAATGGGATTTAACCAACAAAAATGGTGGTTTTAATGGGATATACCCTCTGGTTATGTCAAAATAGCTATTGAAAATTGCCATTTATAGTGGATTTACCCATGAAAAATAGTGGATCTTTCCATAGCTATGTTAGTTTACCAGAGGGTAAGTTGTAAGGGACCCTCCAGGGGATTCCAATGGATTTCAATGGGTATTTCCATGTTTTGGTAAAAAATCTGGATTCCATTAGTGGACTCTTGGAGGCGACCCCGTCTCACTGCCAAGGAGCCGAGGCCGATTGCGAGGCCTTGGACATCCCAAAAACTGGCACCACCTAACTATCTGTCTATCTATCTATTTATCTATATATGTGTGTGTACATATAATATTATGATATGATATAATAACATAATATTATATAATATGATATGATATGATATAATATAATATAATATAAATATATATTATACATTCTCTTGTAATGCGCATCCGTATGCTTCACTTCACTATCTTCATTTAAGTTATCAAGGGATCATTGCAGCGAAATATGGCTTGGATCCATGGTCTGCTGTTGTATGACATAAGTCGGGACCTTGAGGTGAATCCTGCTGTCCTCAAGCCCTGTAGCTTGTCAACCTACAGATCCAATTTTAACCCTGCCCAAAAAATACAACCACCAATTACAGCTCTCAACACCCGCCCCAAACAACCAACCGCACCCCACAGAGAGGAGCACACCCATTGAAGGGCTATGGAGACATGTACTCTTCACAGCAACTTCAGCCCACAACGCTTCAAAAAGAGTTCCTGGAATCCAATCATAATAGCAAAAGGGACCAAACACCCCAACCCCAACCCTTCAAACCTTTTGCTGTGGAAAAAAACGAACTGAAGTGCCAGCCATTTCTGGTGATATTTGGATATAAAACTGACAAACGTGTTTTTTTTCTGGATACAACCTCATTCAATCTAACCTCCAGTATTCCACAATTGTCTACTGCAAGTAGCCCACACTTCGCAACTTTCGGGTTGGCGCCTGGATCCGCGTCTGTTCCATGAGTTGCTGCGACTGCTCCCGCACCATCTCGACGCGCTGCTCGCAACTCTTGGACACCGACTCAGCACGGTCCTGGCATGCAAACCAGGGTAGCCAATGTTCATATTATGCATACACATATCATACATATATATATATATATATGTCTTATATATATATACATATATATATATGTGGCGGATAGTGGCGGACGAATTTACCTACTACTCGCAATAGACATGGCAAAAGTGGGTGGTCCCCTGTCGGTTGTGAAGGTTTTCACACAAATTTGAACATCCCAAGTCCACTCCCTGCTACTTTAGTCTTCCGCTAATTTTGTCGGTTACGCATATCCATATGCACATTCATACATTTATCACGAGGAATTCTAGATGTACATGATATGCATGTATACAAGGTGTCTATCTCATGCACAATATATATATATAGTATAATTGATTATATACCTGGATTTGAGCTTGCGTCCCCCTACTTCTGCTGGTTATAGTATTCAGAACAGCCAGGAACAGGGCTCATGGCTCACAGCGTACAAGTATGTTTGGTCACAGTCACAGCGCATCCTTGGCAGCCAATGTGTTGATGTCATACCCTTCCCAAAAAGATGTCATTGGGGAGCTGTTGACTACAATGAGGTTTACCACGCCCACCAAACCACCATTCTTGTTGGTTTATCCCCATAGAATAATTATAGATTCAACCTCATTTCCAGTTTCCAGCAACTGGAGCGGTGATATCTCTAATATTGGTTTGTTGCCTCCCTACTTCTGTAGTTGATATCTTATGTATATAACATATATATATACATACATACATATGCATAGTAAATTCCCATAATTGCCTGGTTAGGTCACGTATCTCCATGACGCTTTCGCCACGCCAACGCAACTTGGTGCCTCCTGAAGTCGCACGGCGGAATCCAAGTCCTGCAACGGAAGAAACGTTCCAGGATGACTGCAGGACTATATGAACACCATGAACTCCTACGAGGTGACATCCAATGACACTATACTAACTATATGTCACTACATCAACTATATGAATACATATCATTATGGATATATACCATTATATTATATATAATACAATATACATAATATTAATATTATGTTTCTACCATGATGGTGTAGAAATGTGGGGGCTGGCTGATTATGGTATGCAACCTGGTGGAAAAGCGTTGTGATAAAGTCGTGGGATTCGAACCATCCCGAAGGGCCTCAAAGAAATTCATTACAGTATGTACATGTTGGTCTAGTTCTTGTGGCAAGGCAGCATTGGCAACATTGGGGTATCAGAATTTCAGAATATCCTTTGAAATTGAATCTGCCCTACACATCAGTCCCTGCGGGAGAACACCCTGACAGGCCAGGTGCTGTCCCGGAGGTCTGCATAAGCTTGCTTCAACTCAGCGTGCGCCAGATACTCAGGAGTCTGCAGCTGGCACTCCGCGGAATCCAACTGCTCCTGACATGAAGAGGGCTTCTTGAGCAGAAAATGTCAAAGCAAATAGTTTGCTTTGAAGACCTCAAAAAGACTGGGCCAGTGGAAGTGTTCCTTTAAAACCCCGCAGTCGTCACCAGAATTTGTCAAATCGTGCGACCAAATCAAGAGAAAAGGGATCGAAACAGTACGTCCCCACCTGTAGCTGAGCTTTCTCAGAGACCTCCTCCTCCAGCCCTTGGGGGTGCAACTGCCGCGTTACCAACCAGAAATATGACAGTGACTGACAGTGCTACCAAAAACTATCCAAAATTGCAACGATATGCAACGATTATATATTGGCTCAAACAATGGAATTCTAACCTTCCCCAAGTGATCCATCAAATACATTTGAGAAGGTCTCCCATGGCCATGATCAATCACAAATGATCAAATGGGGCCCCAATCTGGCCTCAGAAAAACATCCATTTGGATCTGGATGTTTTCCAGTCAACTGTACAAGGTCGAGATCTGGTGAATCTCGTCATCATGAAAACTCATCGAGGTGGTTTCCCTTCAGAATCGTTCATCCCAACCGGTGCCGACATGGACAGAACCATCCACAGCGCGGGAACTTTGGCCGGGCAGCTCTGAATCTCTTTCTCCAGGCGCTTCTCTTCTGCTTCGCGGTGCCAAAGCTCCTTCTCCAGCGCCAGAACCTGAAGCCGAAGAAGCTAACAAAGCAGAGACCAAAAACACTTCAGGAAGCAGGACATGAAGTGGGCTACCGGGACAAGAACGTAACAACATGAGGATAACTTGTCGGATATCAATGGATGTCATGAGTGACATGATGTGACATGTGACACATAACACATACATCACCTTGCTGAAGCACACCTGCGCATCGGCGTCCGTTTGAAGGCCGGAGTCGGCTCGCGCAGGGATTGCTTGAGCTTCAGCGTCCTGGAGATGGTGGAGTGAAGCAGGCGCGGTATGTTTTTTGAATGTCCAAAGATCAAAGATCCAAATGCAGTGATTTGACATCCATCAATCCACAAATGTGTTATTTTCCGTAAATGTCATTTCCTCATGTTCTGATAAGAATGTGCCTGAATGATTTAAACGCATGGTGTCTGCGTGTGCATATTCTCTATCCATATGGCAGCATGCCTTGCATACACTACTGTGGCAAAATGGGATATATCATGATATATCCCGCCACCCATGATGCAAGTCACCTGACTAGAGGCTCAGCTTAGGATTCTCTACTCAAAAAATCCATAGCGCTGGCATGCAAACCATTCATAACCATTCTACATGTTCTTCCATGCTTCGTCACAATATCAGGCACGCTTCAGCTTTGTGGGATGGCGCCTGCAGACGAGGCCTTAATGGAACCGAGCCCCACAAAACACCTGGCAACAGGAACTGGGTCAAAGAGGATTCAAAGAGGTGTAGAAGCTGGCACTTCTAAGTCCATAACTTCCATAACTTCAATGTAAAGGCTATTGGCCTTCTGTTGTGAAATTTTGTTACATGCTTGCCCCTATTTAAAACCCAAGTCCACGAATGACCCCCAGATGCTTATTAATGTGTAGCATGATGTGGATGAATTTCGGACTACAGGTATGGGACAGCGGACCATCGCGAGGATTGTGGGAAAAGCCTCTGGCCTCTTTTTCCTTTTTTGCCACGAATCCTCAATACTGAGTACTTACATGCTCGGAAATATTGAAGGCATCTCTCGTGAATTTACACATAATGAATTACAGTATCATAAATGACCATAAATCATACCATGAATGATTATGAAATATGAATAATTATAACATGTTATCATAACTATTCATAACTAACAATTATGAATCATTTCACCGGCTGCATCACCAGGCTGCATTTTCAACGGCGCCTTGCCCGCGCACCGGGGCTGCAGGGGACTCCGCGAAGAGGCAGCACCGCGACGAGCCGGGCCGCAGTGGCAGGATGCAGTCCTTCGTTGTTGGATGGATACTGCTGGATACGGATGGATACTGATGATTTAATTATGATGGTTTTATGATGATTTTATGATGGTTTTATGATGGTTTTATGATGGTTTTATGATGGTTTTATGATGGTTTTATGATGGTTTTATGATGGTTTTATGATGGTTAATCATAAATATTGGTTCGTCAATGTTGATTACGGTTTGACGTGAATGGTAAAGGTTGCTGATCGTGGTCAATGATGATTCATGAAGATTGATGATGGTCGATGATCGTTGGTCATGATTGCTGGTTGGATGGATTTGGTTTGATTGATGGATAGTTTGATGGATGATTGGCTGGTGGATGGATTGGGAAACTCTGGGCAGAAAATGAATGTAGCCGATGTCAGACGATGTCATCAAGTGGTGACAGAAATGTAGCTATTTCAAAAACTGACATTGAATCATTGGGCACTCCAGGCATCTCCAGGCCTTGAGGTTTTTCAGCTCTGCCTGGTGTCGAAGTTGGCTTGACTTCAACTTCTCTTCCAGAGACTCGCTCTTCAATCGCTCCTAGACACGGGATTTGTTGACATGCAAGGGTTGGTCTTTGTCATGACATGGGAGAGGCAAATGTATGGCCCAAACTCAGGGAATAGGTCCTGAAGAAGCACCAGCTTGTTTTGGTTTGAATTGATTTGGCACAGGGTACTATTGTGGACTGAATTGGTCGTGTTTTCATCCCTCCGAAGTCCTGTGCGAAGTGCTGCAAGCATTGGGCATAGCTGCTGTGTTGCTCAGCAAAGGCATCAACACCCTGTTCCAGTCTCTCCTCATCTGGTGGCATCACAGAAATCCAGCGCGTGAATGGCTCACTGCTTACAGATACAAACAGGTGGTATCTGGATGTATCTGGTGGTTCCTCTTAACCAAAACAAAAACAGGACCAACCCACCGATGATCCCTGATGATCCCTGATGATCCCACCGTCGATCTCCTGCAGCTGCAGCATCTGTGCCTCCTCCAGCAGCAGCTGCTGATGTCTGAACTCCGCCAGCTCCTCCCAGCGCTTCGCCACCTCGCGATCCTGCGCAGCTGGTGCAGCTGGGGGGAAGCCATGGGATCATGGCAGAGATTCATGCTACATCTGCTACATCACATTTTTCTCATCTACGGTGACTACAAAAGTGAACCCAGAAGCCGCACCAGTTGTCACAATCTTGGGGATGCTCCCTGAGCTGATGGATTTCCATGAGAAGATTCAACGGATTTCCCATTCCCATTGCCTCCATCATCTGTTTTGCTTGCCTTTGCAGCTCCAACTCCTTCAAGATCCACTGGAAGAATGGCTACATGAGGGTTAAGTCGTCACTTTGTTCTGTAGTTAATCCTCCAAAAGCCAATTTTCGTACATGAAAATCTGAGGAAACCTGGTCGTTGATGAAATGCTGGACACTTGCAATCCATCTCTCATACCTGGCAAACTTTTCACCAACAGCCGCTCCTTCTCCTCCAGGATTCGTTGATGCTCCTGTCGCAGCCATGAACACCATGAGCAAATCTATACTGGGCTGAGGGGCGGCAAACACATGTTGCGGATTTTGAGCATCAATCCATTCCATTTCTATTCTGGGGTATGCAATGGGTGTCTCAGAAAGCAAACTGGATTGTATACTACTCACATCTACTCAGAATCTACTCACTTGTGGGATGAGATTCCCAACAGCTCAATCTACACTAGCCACCAGTGGGTCCAGTTGCCTGCAGCTGCTGCTTCTGATCTTCCAGCAACCTGCAAGCGTCATCACGTGGCACTGATGCCTTCAGAAATTGGCCCCTTCATTCCTGGTTGTCCCACAGAAAGATATTGTGGTTGGTGGTTTTGGTGAAATTCCATGTTTTGACATACCTGTTTCTAAGGATCACTGAATCATGGATGTGCAGATGTGTATGAATGTCTGCATGTATGTATACATCCAAATACGTATCAATATGGATCGATATTTTTCAATAATGTATCAATTCAGTCGTATAATACATTTTATATATATAATGGATGCTGTACAGATATAATATATATATATATATTTATATCATTACATATACATATATATATATATATTAATATATCAACACAATCAAAATATATTAAAATAGCCTACAGTTCTCCACATCTCTCCGCATCGCCAAGGCTCTGCTGCTGTTCTCGCAGCAGCTGTCGCTGCTCCTCATCCTGCAACTGCCACTGTCGCTGCTTGACCGCGCGGATGGAGTGGCCCCTAACGGAACCAACGGCGGATGGGAGATTCACCTATCTCCAAATATCATCCGAAAATATGCAGAGCTTAGAAGATTCACCAGTAGATGTTGATTTAGGATGATAGTGATTTGGTGGATATTGATATAAGATGATATGATGTTGGTTGACTTTTGATGGGTTTTTTTACCCGGGGAACCTTATCCAAATGATTCCAAATGATTCCAAATGATTGGAGTGCTGTAGATTTCTCTTGAACCAATTCTGGGTTTCTCGAGCTGTCAAACCCACTTTCCTTCCCGGTACCCCCAGTGTGCCCGCCATATTCACATGACATCACTATCTTTCACCCAGGCTCTGTTTGATCTTGTATATTCTTATATATATATATATCCATGTTCCGACAGCAGGAGAGACAACACCTCGAAACCAGAAATGGACCCCACAACATCAAAAAAACACATCTCCACTTAGTCCACTTCCATCCATATCCAGTCCATATCCAGCCTCTGCTTCTCAGACAAGGCCTGCCGCAGCTGGCGGCAATGCTCAGCGGCATCCAGCACCAGCCGATCCTGGGCCAAGTTGATGGGAATCCACCCATCAGGAACACATGGATCAGTTGAAACATTTAGAATTATATCAAATAGATATTATGTTTACCAATATCATGAATTATCGTTATATAATTATCATTAAATTATAACTATAATGTAGGATGTATATCCATATTATGTAACACAGAAGGATATGATCAGTGGTACAGTCGTACATAATAAAGGGTGGAAGTGCTGACCAGGATGAAACTGTGTGGGTGAATTTTTAAGCCATGAAATGGTGAGCCATCTTTGACCGGTGAAACGCCCAACCGCGCCTGAACATCCACCACAGGCAATTGAACTTGCGGCGCCAACATGGCAGCCACTGCAGGACCATTGCGCCACACCGGAGTGGCTTTATGTCTTGTGCATTTTAGTGGCTTGTTACGGCTTGTTTGATCTTTTTCACCGAAGTGTGATGTCATGCTAAAAATTGCTAAAGACTTCCTGGTACATAACACCAGTCACTCAATGATCTTAATATGTTTGCATGTGTTTGCTTTTCATGTTGAAACTGTTCCGAAGCTGGTAAGTCACAGCTTGACCCAAATGGGATCAATTTCCGGCGTCCCAAGTTCAGCTCTGAAACTGGTGAAAGTTGCACCTGTTTCCCAGGACTTCTGAAACTTTGCCCCTGCAGCTAAGGCAACATAGGGCCTACCATCCGCGCCGGCTCCATGTCCTGATTGTCTTACGTACTGTCTTAATTCTTGGCATCTTAACTCTGCTTCTCAACCATCTTATGTCCTAACTCCTTGGGTGTTACAAGATTTTCTGAGTGCCTTTGCTCATGTCCATGCTTCATGTAGAGCCAATGTACATTGATGCGCTGCCCATCGGAAAGATTTCTGCGCTGCTTGCACCCATTCCCCAGACTTTTGACCCTCGCATTCATGCGGAAGGAAATGTCAAAGCACGTGCACGCGTGCAGGTGAGACTTGCGACTTGTGCCTATCAAACAACGTCACGTGACTGCCACACAAGGTCTTCAAAGTTTAGGGTCCACCAGTCGCCATTCATGTCTTCAACCATCAAGTGCCTTGGGTCCTTGGAGAAAAAATGTTGTATTGTGTCGTATTGATTTGTACTGTTTTGTGTTGCCCTAGTGTTACAAGATGTTACAATTTCTACCTGAGTCTGCCAAGTACCTGACTCTGCCCGCCACTATTTCAGGCGGAGCACCTGCACGCTGGTGTCTGGATTGCACCTGGGGGCGCCAGGTCACCAAGCCAGCATTGAAACAGCGGGGCAAGTGGCGCGACGTCCAAAAACCACGACAGAAATTCCCATCTTCTGGTATAGCAGTATAGAGCAGTAAGCTTAGCAGTATAGCATAGTATAGCAGCATAGCAAACTGCTCACCCCACTTGAGAAAACAAGTCACAATTCCCTGCAACATCCATATCCAAACTCCCAGACCCTGTTATCACCGGAGCACCACACAATCGCTGAGGTCGGAACAGCAGGATGCACGGTAACCATCCAACGCCTCCCTCGATTTGCTGTCGAAACTTGGGCCTTGGAGGCCGACCCCAACCTGTAGGGATGACTGGAGAAGGGCAGTGACCAACCAGTGACCGTGCAGTGACCTCAGAAAAAACTCGGTGTGTTGGTTGAAGTTGGTTGAAGTTGGTTGAAGTTGGTTGAAGTTGGTTGAAGTTGGTTGAAGTTGGTTGTTTGGTGGTTCCAAACGCCCAAAATGATTCAAGATTGTCCCAAGTCAGGATGGAAATCGGGGAAGAATTCATGCCAAATCTCCAAGTTTGGGGGTCCAGTCATTCTTGGGAACCCAACCTCCGATGCAATTCCGCTTGTGCAAGACCGAATCACTCAGTTTCTACCCCACATGAAACAACTCTGGTGGCATAAAAGATGACAACCACCGTTTCCACAAACCATGGGACCAGCAACCCCCCGCTGAGCCCACGACACATGCTGATGATATCGGCCTGTGCATACCAAGCTTACAAGGCTTGGCTCATAAAATGAAAGTACCACCACAGTCAATCCCTTGCAAATCATTGCAGATCCATGGTGTGTAATCTATATTTCCTTCCTATTTGGTCATCCCGTAACAAAAGCAAAATTAAGATTGCAAATGATTTTGTTGTGAACGGCTCATCAACATGGTAGTGTGATGCCTACTAGAGAAACATGAATGGCTGTGCAACCACTTTCATTATAGAAGTCCGGCACTGCAATCGGTAGTCCGCACTCAGAAATTTGCCTAGACATGGGGGGAATTTAATGATCCTGCATAATCTAATCCCCAGGAAACAACATTTAAACAACCATCGAGTTCCCAACAAATCCCAAAGCAGCAGCCTCGTTCATCGGTGACCATAAAGCATACATGGCCCAACAACTGCCCCGTTGTATCTACGGCCTGGTCTGCTACCAGGCTGGGGGAGTTGCCCCCATGGCGACGTACCCATCATGTCCGGAAAAAATGTCACTGTTGAGATACAAAATAATGATAGATTTGAAAAGCTTTTATATATCTTTATATATACTATTTTATACTATTATATAATCACTATTTTGGTGTCCCCTGTGGCGAGAAGCCCTCACTTCAGAGACCCTTTGAGCATGGCGTCGTTCGATTGCCACACCCTCGTGCCATGATGTTCCTCCAGCCAAATTGACAACTGAATCCCAAACCAATAAAATATCAACAAAATACCCAGCAAACATTTGACATGTCATCCCTGCCATCATACATCATCCGAAATCAGCCCATTCCATTCCCTTGCGAACCTCCGTGAAGTTGATTTGCACCTGGCAACCTAGATGTCCCTTTGGCAAATCTGGTCGCTGCCGCTGTCCGAAGCCCTGAATAAAGGGACCTGCACGGGGTCGCATTTCGAGGAATGAACGTCCTGCCCTCAACCACTAGTCATTGAAGACTGCAGATAAATGCACTTTGAATATATTACAATAATATGTTTTTTCAGGGTTCTATCACAAGATATTGGGCTCTATAGATATTATATATATATATTATAATAGAGAGAGAGATGTGTGTTAAAGTGTTAAAGTGCTAAAGTTCAAAGGGGTCAATTCATGTCAATTCCATAATTTCCATAGAATTCCGTGCATCGTGTATCTTCCCTTGCGGCCTCCCGGTGCGCCCATAGCACCCAGGCGTCCTTCAGAGGCAGAGCCGCCTGGTCAAAGTGCGGACCACCCAAAATGCCAGAGGCGAACGGATCAACAAGAATATTGGGTAATTTGGGTAATTTTTTATTGTTGATTTCTTATTGGTAATTTCTTATTGGGTAATATTGACCCACCAACATTTGGTGATTTCTTATTGGGTAATTTTTTGAACTGACCACACAACAATGGAATGTGTTGATATGTTGATAACAAAATGATCCAGTGATGTTTCTAGAGGACTTGACAATCTCAGAGGAGCAAAAACATCAGTGTCAGCACACAGAACGCCTGGATGAACCCATTCGCTCTGAGGCCTCGACCTAAACACATAAACACACCTCCACAACTGCCAAAGAAGTTGGCCTCTGACAAAAGTCGCTGGTGCTTGACCATCTGAGATGACAATGATGATAATGATAGTGGTTGTAAAATCTTACCTGCAGGAGATTGATTCTACCTCTATGACTGAGTATCTCATAGTACCTCGAAGACTGGCAGCCACCACTCATTTCCGGGTTGGAACAAAAAATCACGAAGATTCACGAAGTGTCCCACGTTGTCCAGCAGAGAAACACGAAAAGCAACAAGCCATCTGTCTGGACCTATCTGCAACCCACCTGGCTCAGATCCGCATCGGGAGGGGCAATGCCGATGATGATGGGATGGCTCTCCGGACAATCCTGGGGCTGCGCGGGCTGCGCGGGCTGCACAAAATTCCCCCACCGACCAGTGCCATGTGCTGACTCTGTCCTGCAGGCTGACCGCCAACTCGAAGGATGGATCGTCCATCTGGGCCACACGGCAGTTAGGTGAAAGAAGTTGGATCAAATGGGCTTTCAAATGAAAACATCTCCAAAGTCGACATCAAAATCTGCCAAAAATGCCTCCCATTGGTAATATAAAGCGGGTGTGCTCTGGGTATCACTGCTGTTGAGACATTCTTAGATATCTATAGATATCTTAGATCTACAGCGCCATCTCGGGATGCTCATAGCAGTCATAGCATGATCAGTTTCGAGCTCCAAACATTGGCTCTGGCAAAGATGGCTCCACCGCTCCACTGCTCATTCCGGAGGATGTCCTGGGGTTTTCGGGTCAGAATGGGTTAGGTCTGGCTTCAATATGATCATGCTCTTCATCCATCTCCAATGTTCAGGGTGAGAATTTTCCTATTTCTGTCCTCTTGGAACTAGCTGCAAGACATTTTGGGCTGAAGTTGCGCCCTGGTCAACAATTCAAAGGTATGATTCGGTATGATCATTCTACTTTGGCTGAAGATGTCACTGTTTCCTTGTGTCATGCGGGAATCTTACAGGATCGCCATTCCCCTCCATAGGTTGTTTCCCCCCCGAACCAGTCGTCTCGCTTGCATTGGACACCTGCTGGAACTTCAGGTTCTCTGTCCATGCGAGGAGCTGAAAACTACAACCAGTCCTCAGGCGCCCCGCGAAGCTGGTTCCAACCCATCCTGAATAAAATTTGGGCCCACATGAATTATTGGGATGACAGTTAGCTGAGATAGAAAAGGAAAAGAAAACGCAGTTGACACCACCAATCAGTCGGGTTGCAGACATACAAGATCATCCAAGTATTTCATTCATGTTCCCATGTCCTCAAAGCCATTGACATAGTGCATGCCATAACCATACTTCCATACTCCGACAACATGTGTGTTATCTGGCAGTACAGCCGACAGTTGCGATGCTCATCGCCCTGAGTTCCAGGCACAATTTTTACTTCTTTCTCCTGGCTGATGCTGAAAGGAAAATTTTAAACCATTGATACCCTGTCTGCGGTGGTTTCTGCGAAGGCCACATTGAAGATCAGGATGATCCGGAGTGAATTGATGATTCATTGATAATTCATTGATGATTCATTGATGATTCATTGAATCTTCGAATCCTTGATTCATTGACTCATTCCAGAAAAAACATAGATTAGACATTCATTTGGGAAACCATCCTAGTTTTGTATACCGTTACAGTATGTTGGCATCAAATGTGGAAGAACACTCCATAACAGGTACTGTCTCGAATGTGGAAGAACACTCCATCTGCGCCAGTCAAACTGGTGTGGTTTGAATGACCCATACATCAGATTTTGCGCTTTGGCTTGTGAACAGCTTAGGCGCTTCTTGTTCTGCTAAGGTTTTTTTGGATCTCGAAAGATCCGTCAGTTTGGAAGGTGTCCACATCCACATCTACACCATACTTAACAACTGGTCCCACACCGCCTGCGACTGTTTCACAGCCTGGGCTTGCTCTTGGTGCCTATCCACGTGACACAAGCCACTTCCCAGTCATTATCAGACTACAGGAACTGCCAACGTCCTTCGTGGAGGGAAAAAAACAATGATGTGCAGGATTACAAGAGATTACAAGTATCATGATGGCAAGTATGACATTGCAAGTATGACATTGCAAGTATGACACTTGCCATGATCATAAATAATATAAATAGAAGGAGTGTCTTGCCCTCACAGAAAGTATGCCTCATCCTGCAAAAAAACACCTCAGTCATCCCTAACCTTGTTAGTTATGTTAGTTTCATCCTACCAATCCTACCAAAATCAACCAATTGCCACATTCAGATAGCCACCTGGCTTCAGGTTTGCTTTCACGAAGGGCTCTCTTCAACTCCTCCAAGCGCCTCACATGGCACTGACTTAAAGTGATTTTCACAACCATTGGGCGTGATCATGGCATGACCACGGCATGACCACGACCATGGATCCTTGGAAACTACAATAAGCATAAATAAGCTAAATAAGGACGATGAACATCCTGCATTATTTAGTCTGGTAGTATTTGCAGATACCACATCAAACACTCCTGGAAGTTAACTATCACCAGTTATCCTCCAACTGGGAACAAATGCGAATTCAGCCGCCCTTCTTTGCCAAGCAGCCCCTGCTTGCGGTGGAGCAAGAACTCAATCACAGCCTGGTCAAAAGCTGGCTGCACAGGGGGTGAACTGCCTGAAGCCAGGGCTGTGACATGTTATGACCTTTCAAAATCTTTCAAAATGGCCAATTCTGATAGAAAGTTGATCCAAGGTGATACGGATGGGTGACTTAGCACAACCCCAGCCCCTGCGGCACCTGCTTCTCCAAGTATTGCGACATGAAGTCATCTGACTTCGACCCACCTGGCTGCCGATCTTTCAAAATCCAGTCTTCTAAAAAACTACAGTTCTTAAGTCAGAAAGTGTGTTTTGGTTGTGTAAACCATCCAAAATCTTCCAAAATCTCGTTGAAAAAAGGCGCAGCTGCCGCCTTTTTTTCGGCCCGCTGCCTCCGCGGAATTCACAGAAGCCCACATGGACGGCTGCATTGATGCAGCTCTCCACAAGACCAGAGGTGAAACTCATGGCAACTGGGGGAACCAAAAAAGTAAAGGCTCTGATTTCCATCATTGGCTCAAAAGAAACACAAGAATTCTGAAACAGGACTTTAAATATCTTTAAATATTCAAACAATCAGCAAAATCCACAAATTGAGCTGAACATCATTTCCCCCAGCTCTAGAAAAGCCCACATTCATGGACTGCTCGTTCTATGCCTTTGTCAACCTGGCAAGCACCCCGACGCTGTTGGGGGCTCTGCTCGAACGGGTTGCACCATTGATTGATATCAACAAGTCAACCATTGGGAACCGCGGGGACCGCAAACTCTCAACTTCTCAGTACACCAGCACCTGGCACCAGCTGCGGGACGACGGTCAAACATAGACGGTCAAACTACCTGGGTCAATTTCACCTGGAAAGAGCCTGACGCTAAGAGGGTTGCTGCTCCGTGCGAAGCGGAACTTGCAGGGTGGCATGTGAGATCAAATCCAAAGCTCTGACCTCAAGAATTGAGGTTAGACAAGACATGGAAGAAAATGAAAAAAAAACTAAACATTGATAGCTGTCAATATAGTCACTAGATGTCACTGGTCACTAGTCACTGGCCAAACGGTTCACACCGGCTGGGCCACCCCACTGGTGCACATCATTGGGGAATGTTTGGCCACTTCTCCCGTGTACATGGGTGGCTCTGCACGGCCCCAGATCCGTTGGAAGGTACTGTCCTGGGATCACAGCTTTTGACCCACAGGTGGCCATGGTATGCCATGGTCATCATCTGGGTTTCTCCAAAAAACTTCCTCAAATCCATTGAAATTCGGTGAACCCAAGGTGTCTGCGCGCTTCACCGCCTCACTGGAACTGGGCTGCCCGGGCCATTGGCCGATTCTGTGGGAGGAACTTCTCCAGGTTTGTGCACCGCATGGTGGCCAGCTCCTGCACAATTTAGCTTGGCACACCACATCACCAAATACCAATGAATTCACGAGATGTTGGAACCCCAGCTACCCAGTGAGAAGCCCGGAAATTGGGGTTGAAACCTCAAATACCAAGGTAATTGGCCTCCTGGCAGACTCAGGAAACTCATCGTCCCATCCAACTTGGGGTTAGTCTAAGAAGTCGCCAGGTTTTGAGGCAAATCCCAACTCTTGATTGCGCATTTCTCGTATTTCTCGTCCAGCAGGGGACCAGAAATGTTGGGTCCGAATCTGTTTCTGAATGAAGCCCTTCATGAGCTTTGAGGCAGAGTCCCAGCACGCCTCATGTCCACTTGAGGATGGCGGACGGCTGGAGAAGGGAGTGCCCCTGTCCTTGGCCAACAAGGATCTTGCAAACCAAGTACAAGAAATAGTTGGAGAAATGTGTACATACTGTATCTGTCAGATATAGATCACCCGCCAATTGTCACGGATGTCTGGGACTGCTCTGCACCGTGGTCTCTTTAACTTCAACTCAAACTGCACCATTGCACTGATCAGCGAGAGGTCCTCACGACCCCTCTGGTCCCTTTCTTTTCACTGTTCGTCGCTGCAAAAGGGCTCACGCATCAGTGGCCGTCGCGGCTTCCCAGCATTGGTTTCGCGGACACCAAGCGGCCACACCAGACACAAATTCACTTAGGAACGAAATCTTTCGAGGACCTGAGCTGTGAATCGTGCAAGCTGCATGGGGCGGTTACAGGTGGCTCTTCTGTGACCCCTCAATCAACTCTTTGGAACGGGATACCGGGGATACCTTGTGAAGGGGTCATTGATAATCTGTTCTTGATCCTTGGATGTTATACCACAACATACCATATAACATGTCAACCACAGACAAAAAGAAATATCCGCCGACCCCTGCCTAGCCTTGGCCCAGGCGGGGCGGCGCCTGGGATCACCGCAGGTGTGCGGTTTTGGCCTGCTAGGACCTCGGCCTGCACGGTCCACCAGACACCAAACCCTTTGCCACTGCCTTCCCAAGTCACCGCGAACACATTGCCCTGCAGCGGAGGCCTTTGCCAGCGCTTGGCCATGT
>Ga0126342_10010839_pt1 | contig 16318 bp, 15 predicted proteins | sample Cyp1metagenome_FD_92528 | JGI IMG/M metagenome (GOLD analysis project Ga0126342, IMG submission 92528) | Coral microbial communities from Lord Howe Island, Old Settlement Bay, Australia - Cyphastrea 1 metagenome | ecosystem: Host-associated > Invertebrates > Cnidaria > Coral ... | reverse complement strand
TTATATTAATTAAATATATAATTTATTTTTTTATTTTTATCCAATAAAAAAAATATAATTTTATGATTTTAAATAATTAATATCATATTTAAATATTTAAATTATATTTTAAATATTTATATAAATAAATTATTTATCATATTTTTATTTAATTTAATATTATAAATTTATTTTTTAAAATATATTCAATATATTTTTTTTAAATATAATAGATAATAAATAAATAATTTACATAAAATTATATATTATTCTTATTATCATAAATTTAAATAATATGAAATCTATTAGATTTTAAAATTCTTATAAAATTATATGATTGAGAAAGAAAAAGAATATGATTAGGAAGAGGGAAAAAATCAAGAGGAAAAAAAAAGGAATAGAAAAAGAAAGAAAAGGAAGGGAAGAAAGGGAAACAAAAGGAAAAGAATAATGACAAAAGAAGGGCAAAAGAGGAAAGGAAAAAGGAAAGGATCTATGTCTAGTCTGGGTATCGTTAAGGTATCGTTACGGATCTCGGTAATTTATATAATTTCTTATATGTATATATATATATAATGTTATGCAAAATAATTTCAGATATGTATAAAATGTGCAACCATAGGTATCACTTTTAGGGGGCCTATCGCTACACAATGTTTTGTGTATTTTCCAGACACCAGAAACCTATCCTTATTTAAGTAGTATACCAAAATTTTAACCGTACCTCATATATTTTTGATTGCGGGAAATCACAATATATATATTATATCTATCTATCTATCTATCTAACTAATTTAATATTTCCAAATTAAAGGTTTTTATTTAATATTTTTGTACCCAATCCTGTCCGTTGGGATGACCTGAGATGAAGGTTGAGAAAAGCTACAGAATAAGGGTTTCCGATGGTCTTTGTTGCACTTTTCCACAATATATCATTCTGGTTCCCGATCCTGTGGTTTGCCTCTATTGGCCCCAATCACTTTGCCTTCCCCCCTCTCATGTCCAATTGTGCTGTTTGGATGTTCTTAGTAACATTTCGAAGTCCCAACCTCCCGTTTGCAACACATTATTTACAACATTTCCAGAGCCATAGCCTCCCACTTACACGCTGTTTGCGTAGGAGCTGCAAACCAAATACATGCTACCTACGTGCTGCCAATATACCACCTACATGTTGTTTAGATGGAATATGTGCATGTTGTTTAATCCCATTGCATGTATACCCGCTATTAATATTATCTAGGCTCCAATATTACCTTTGCATCCCTATATTTAACCTTTGTACCGCATCACGTTCACTTTTTGCATGCGCATATATAAATCACTTACCTACACACTGCCTGTAATTATATAACAGTGCGCTACCCTAAATAGAGCGTATTTGGTACTTGTATACTAGCGATGTAATACCTATGTAAAGAGCCTATGAACTACCTGAGTAGAGCCAATATAGAGCCTATATACAACCTATATACTACCCATATGTGCTAGCTATATACTACCTATATAGGCTATTTGTTACTACCTATACAAAGGGTCTATACTACACCATACTACACTTATATACTGCCCATGTAGAATACCTATGGGCTATCCATATATTGCCGATATACTACTCACCTACTATACTACTCAACATGATCATATGCTGCATCAAAGCTCCCATCCCCCCTCATCCGCGCATCACAGGGTGGAAGGAGGCAACCATAGTTACTACCTAGGTACCTCATATTACACACAAACACACACACACTGACACAAACATGCACACACACACACGCACAGATTCAGATGTGTATGTGCATGCATACATGTGATATACTTGTTAAAGTTCATATCAAAACTTGAGAGGGGGGACGAAAGGTAGGTGGGGGCAAATCTCATTTTTTTTTTGCGCTCATCCTGTTTCAATATCGAACTTTCCCTTCCCCCTAGGTGCCTCTCAATTTCCTGCATCCATTTCGAGCAAGATAATGTTAGTCTGTTTGTTGGCCAGCTATGTGAATTAGAGGGGCCAAGGTGCCTCAACCGATGGACGCTCGGTTGAGGCACTTTGCGTGTAGGGATAAGTCTTTAGGGATGTAACCTTCATGCGGCTAAGCGTGTGAAGATGTCTGAAGCAAAAGCAACATCAAGAATTGCAGGAGACGAAACCGTCCTTGTTTCGTGGGAACTATTAAAAGGCTTGTGGCTCAGGGATAAGTGTCGCTGCGACGGGACGTACTGATATTGTTTTCCTATCTAACAGGAGCAATGTCCATGACCTGTGAAGAACATCGAATAGTCTCGTAAAGTATTCCAGTTGGAGCATGGAGCGGAGTTCCTACACAAAACAACGCTGCCCACGGGATGAGTTTTGTCAACACGATCGAAGATTGAAAAGGAGATCAAGGCCGTACTCTGAAATAAACTGACCAAAAAAACATGGAAATTCCATGAGGCCAACCGTAAACAAAATGCATAGCATCGAATACATCGGGAGTTTTTCCAATCCGGACCAGGCAGGATTCGAAGGGTTAGGGGGCCCCCTTATGTGGAGATTCCTTACTTCCAGCCGTCAATTTCCAGGAAAGGGCCAACCACCTCCCCCAGTACTAAACTAGTACTAAAGTACATGGAACTCAGGTAGCCTAGGCTACCTTTCGTGAATTGATAAAAATTGTATATGTCATTTTATTTCATTCGATTTATTGGTTGGAAGCGACATCATCGTTGATTGCTTGCCTCAGGCTATTAGAAGCACTTCCGCAAAGCTGCTGTGCCAACCATATTTTTATATGCTGCCCACTACAGAACATGCTAAGGGAAAGAAAGTGCACTCACATATTTCAACACATTTCAAAGGGAGAGCTGCCGTCGAATACCACTTTAATAATCTTTAATCATCTTTGATCCTTTTCCCTGACAACTCCTACCCCTTGGGGTGCCAAGGCAACCTAATGATTGGCCCTCATTTAGTGCAACGACCTGCAGACCATGCCTGGATAAACTAATGCCAAATCAAATCTTCTTGATTGCACGGCTCATGGTGGGTGCCCCTGCACATTTGACCAAAAGTCTGATGTAAGCGGAGCAGATTCAAGATTAAAAGATATTAAAAGTATATGTACGTATTAAAGGTGAGATCTTGCCAAATGGAATTCAGTCTGTTTTCTTTTTCCTGGTGCAAGTTACTTCTAGAAAGTGTGATGAACCATACCTATATGCGTCGTTGTCCCCTGGCTTCAAAACGATATGATGATGATTATGAAATTAAGATGATGATGAAGACGACGACAATGATGATGAGGATGAAGATGAAGATGAAAATGAAAATGATGAAGATGATGAATATGATGAAGATGAAGAAGATGATGATGATGGTGATGATGATGATGATGAGGACGACGACGACGATGATGGTGGTGGTGTTGGTGGTGGTGATGATGATGATGAGGAGGATGACTATGACGATGGGACAAATAAGAATGAAAGCAGCCATGGCTACGATTAGATCATTTGTGTTGTTTCGTGACAGGGAAGGCATAGGCATGTCACATGCCGTTTGAGTGCGCCAAAGTTGCACCAAAGGATTGATAGGTGATCCGTCCGCGGAGTGCCTTGGCCAAGGAGCATTAAAGATATTCAAAGCTGGTGCTATGCTTCTCTTCCTTGTCCAAGAGTGAGGCATGTCTGGTTTGTGTATGGACTCTAAAGGGCATACAACTAGCAATTTCGGCGAAGATGCTGGGATACATTCGGATAAGAGTGGGAGAAATCGCCAGCTTTCCCCGATTTTGGATCAATGGATAAATCGCCAGCTCGGATCAAACCCCGTAGATCCACCGAAGCGAGGACATTGCATGACATAACTCAGTGTCAGGACCACCACTTGCGGGATGTCTGTGATGCTTCCGTGGTATTGCTGTGATCATCTGTGATCCCATCACATGGACCAAACATCCACATCTCAAGGTATTGACCGAGGCCCTTGCGGCTCGCCGTCATCGCCCAGGACTACACTTGGTGGATCATTGGGCGGCCTGGCGAAGCTAAGGCCACGTATTGAAACAGCCAGCGGCTTCTTTAGGTAAATTCTGAGCTGCCAAGAAATAAGTAGCCCCAGAATGTCCCAGAAACCTTCTGGAGTGCCGGAAATCTAATGAAACTTAGGGAATGTATGATATTGTGACCCGCCATGCAGCGCCGGTCCTCTTGATGCAAGGGGGACAATCCTTCGGACACACCAGGCACTCGCAGGCAGGGCCTGATGGCCCGGAAGCAGCGAGAAATGGCAGCTTCAACGAATCGCAGATTAAAAATTGCGTGCGATTACTCAATCAAAATCAACCTAAAAATACCTAAATATACGAGAATATACGTACGTATTGTCAATTGATTATTCAAATTTATTCAATCATATTCCATCACAAACTTGTCCCATGCTTTCAACATGCCTAAAACGCGCGGTGACTCGAAAACAACTGCTTCATACGGCAAAGATGGCACAGGTGGCTCCACTAGACAGAGCCATGTGAAATTTGTGCATCTTGTACATGGTATATTATGGTATGGTACCCTCTGGTAAACTAACATAGCTATTGAAAATGGCCCATTTATAGATGGTTTACCTATTAAAAATGGTGATTTTCTATAGCTATGTTAAATTACCAGAGGGTATGGTAAATTGTGGTAACTTCAAGGGAGTTGAACTCCGAATATAATCTTGCCACTGAACATCTATGATGCGTTCAGCCTATCATCGTAAAAAACTCCACCAAGAGAGATCTCTTGAGCACCGGTACATCCAGAGCGAAAGCCACAGAAGCCTCTAGGCCGAGGTGCAATATGGGCAGTTGTTGTCCATGTCTTTGCACACTATCCTGAGCTTGCTGGTGTCATGTTCCAGCAGCAGCGCTGGGGTGCTCAAACCGAATGTTAACTTTAATAAAACACCGCCAAGATCCGCCAAGAAAGATTACAGTAGCTCCAAGCCTGACAGGCACTTCTATGACAAACCCATTTATAAATCTCACATTATTTGATATTATTTATCTCAAGCAAAGTGAAAGCATCGGGCAATAACTTGGCCATGTGCTCATTTATACTCACCATTCATGAACCCTCGTAACGAGGCACTGAAAAAACACGCAGTGCTTCCGAGAATCTTGCGATGTTCTGGAAGTGCTGCAGGGGGGCTGCCTTTTTTGGCACAATCCGCAATGACCAACAGTGGGACGGCGGGGATTCAAACGGGGTTGTTCATGGCAGGGAAGAATCAACTGGTCAAACGCGCGGCTGAGGCGACCCTTGACAGCCTTGACCTGGAGCAGCGCCCGGATGTTTGTAGCCTGATGGAGGTACAATGACAAGCATTGATACAAATGTACTTACTTTCTGCCCCCTAATCTTCGCAATGACACTTATCATTCCAAACATAGCCAGTGAGTCCAAATCAACGTTGAAGGCCGGCAGGAGTACCGACACTGTGATCGATGTTCGCACTGCTGCGGTTGAACGGAAGTACATTCTTTCTGCTCATCTCTATAAGATCTTTAAGGTTTTTTTGCTCATTTTTCGCCATTCACACGAATTTCCCATTGAGCTTCCTACGAGGTTAGGTTCCAATGCTTCTTAGAGTACAAATCACCGTGACGGTAAGACCTGTGGAGTAGCTGAAGCATGCACCACAAAACGCATGAAGCAGCAAAAAAACTATTTGCTCCGGGGTGGTTCTTCCAAATATATCCAACTATGATCAACATATGTTTACTCTTCCTTGGAACATCTTGGAACTATCAGTGAACTATCCTTTGTGCAGCCCTGGCACCATGGGGGCAAGCTGGACAGACAGGGCAAGCCGGACACCTTGGTGCCACAGCTAAATCAAAATCAAATGCCCCGTTGCCACGCCCTTTGCCGCGATCCCCCCAGCCCTTTGAGAAGGAATGCTCTGGACATTTCTCACAAAGAATCTCCGGGCAGTCCTTTCCTCAGGTGCGGCTCAGGGAAATTGGTTTCAAGAGATTTGCAAAGCAATTATGCAGGTTTTGTTTTTCGTATGAGTTTCATCAATCATTGGATTTATTGCCATCCCATCATAATTATCTCATGATAGTCACTATCCGATCCCACGATTGTGCGAGGTGTGGCCGAGAAATCTCTAGGTCTTCTAGGTGCCTCTAAGGTCAAGAAACTTAGCATCCAAGCAGTTTGGCAAACGATAAGCATTTTATAGCATGTTCATGTAAGCATGCCGCGCGAACTAAACCTGCCTGCTGCAAGCGGGCCAAACCTGTCATACTATCACCAAATGGCCCTTTTCCGTTGACCATCATCCCGGTAGAATATTAGTATCCAAGTAGTCTTTTCTAGGTGGTGCGGCCAAACTTCAAGTCATCTGGCAAACCAAGGTGCTGCGCATATCAAATTGGTGCCCGTCATCTCTCGCATCATCAAACCAATTCTATCCAATTCTAATTCTGCATCATTGCTCTGTTGGAAACTTCCAAAACTGTGAAGTTGTGGAGTCTGATAGTCTGATTGAGTCACTCATCCCCTTTTTGGATAGGCTCCTGATATCCTGAGATATCGTCCTGCTGAAGATTGCCAGCTGAGGTGCTAGATGGAATGGCTCCCTTTGGCAGGTGCTGCTCCTGGGCGAATTCAATATTGATCCATCCGAAACAGCTTAAACTTTCTGTGATTGATGAGTTATACTGATACTGAATTATGAATATTAAGGGTAGGTCCTGATGAGTCATGATCTCTCCTTACTTAACTTGATTTTTACCGCGGAAACCAGCAACGGGGGCTCCTGGCGCGCCATGTCGTCTGGATCACGAGCACTTCTGTCAGCCTCATCGGCTGCCGCACTCAACCGGCTGGCCTGGTCCTCAGCAGTGCCGAGCATCTTGGGCCGGATCCCTGCCGACCTACCACGGCTTGGAACATTTGGAACCTACCCACATCTCATGTTTTGATTCATCCGACTTCCATCGTAATTCATCACGATTCCGCGTAATTCATATGTTTCTTAAATCACACTTGATCATAAGTCATCAGCATTCATCATAAGTTATGAGTCATCCATCATAATTCACAAGAATTCACCATAATTCACCAGTGCCATGATGAACTTAAGGATACTTGTACGTCAACTTCGCCAAGTTTTTGAAGCCTGGGATCTGCTTCAGCATCCAACGTCTTCTGCATTTCCTTTGCTGCGCGCAAAGCGGCAGCACTTTCGAAGCAAGTGGCACGAGGCCTGGCCTTGGCGCCAAGGGACAGAGAGCGACATCAATAACCAGAATTTAGACATTGTTGTCGTTGAGATCCTCAACTAGTGAAATATGTGAAATTAGGTGAAATATTATATGGTGAAATTGGATAATTAAAAAGCATTAAAAAACCTTTGCTCCAGCCTCAAACAATTTGTCCTAGTGAAAGAGCGTTGATGATCTCCTGTAGCTTTTGGGAGGCTAGCTGATCCCAGCAACAGTTCTGCTCAGGTGCACAAAAAGAACTCATGTGTACACCCGTCCGACGGGTACCCGTCCCGTCTATACATAAAACAAGCCTGTCTGTTTATCTGTCTATGTATCTTGCCATCTCTGGCCTAGGTTTCTACAAGTAGTCTCCTCACCCACCTGTGCATTTCCCCTTGCTGTCAAGAGAAGCTGGGCATCTTGCAAGGAGACCAGCAGGTTTTCCAATATCCAAATCCTCAAGCTTTCAAGTTAGATCAGGTTAGTGAGTACAGCTGTTGTCTCATCCGCATGCGCGTGATTGCCGAGTTGTTTGTTGAAATTTGTTGAACCATGTTGAACCTATATCTTGCGACCAAGTGTATGAAGGCACAAATCACGAAGTTCGGGACAAACAGGGCAGGTGGTACCACCATGTGTCCATGTGTACATCCCATTCGATTAGCCCCCCGAGTTCATCCGAGTTCTATAGATTTCCACTGAAGCTCCTGGACGAAGATGAACTTCTCATGGCTTGCTCTCCAAGAGGGCCATGATATGTGCGCAGCAAGAGCCTTGGCAGCTGTTGTTTTTTTTTGTATCTCAGGCTGGTGTTTCAACTGTTTGACAACAGTCCAGCATCCAATCGTCTAAGTAATCCTTCATCTTTGATATAGTAGCACTACTTAGCAGCTGGCAGTTACCTTCACACATTGTTTCATCTATGCCAATTGCAGAGAAGAGCCAAGGCACATCTTCAAGGAAACTACGTCGCATCAGTGCAGGGTTGGCATAGGCAGCTTTGTCCCATGCACTTTTTTGGCAGACTGCTAAACCTGCTGTGAAAGGCTGAGGTTGCATTAGATTAAGTTTGTGTGTTGAAGCACTTCAGTGATGCAGCGAAGTGCAGGGGAAGGCCCTGCTTTCATTCTACTAGTAGCTGCCTCTGTTGCCCAATACACCACTTTAATTAAACTAGTCATGTTTAGTCGGAGTAGCACTTGAAAGGGCAATTCATTTCATGCAACAATCCTTAAGCCAGAGTTGCGAACCATCGTGGCGTCTGCGTGTTGCCTTCAGTGCCGAACGATCCAATGCAAGGGGTGGAGTTTGGACCAATTCGAACGGAACAATTATCACCCAACATGCCCAACTTTAAACAACTTACTTTCTGTTGAGTTGGCTGCTTGGTTCATCTTGTTTCCATCTAGCTCGACTTTGCTCAAGCAGGGAGCTGGCACGCCGCGGCCTTTTCTGATTTCCAGTGTCGGCAGACTAAGGGTCCGTATTACTTGCACTGACTGGCCAAAGTTCATCACTCATTCTGCTGCTTACATTAAATTTTATCAACACCTGAAGTGCAGGAACTCAGGCTCAAGTTCTGACTTATCCAACGTGGGTATGCTGGGGCTCAAAGTGGTTGACTCCGAAACTGGATGGATTAAAACGTATTTAAAACAAAAACAACAAGCAAAGTTATGGGTCCCTGAGTGCCCTGTTTGCTGGCCACTTAGTGATATCGGAAGCTGCATTCAATATGCAAGCGGCTGCAAGCGCAAATGGCAGTCAGTGCGGTGTCCGATTCAAGCGGCCACAGAGCCTGTGCCTTTTCCAGGTGAATTGTAATATATTGTAATTCTGCTCATGAGACCAGGTAGCGATCCTGCATCACCTAAAGTCAAACACTTGAGGTTGATTGGTATCTGTCAAGTGATGCACACACCCCCATCATCTTCCATCCGCTGCCTACGTAGCTTGTGGCGCATCTTGCTGTCAGGGTGCCGGCTGCGCTCTTCGAGCGGCCGTTGAAGCACAAAAATGATACATCCGATGCATGTCAGGTGAGACGGCCATTGGCACAAAAACAGCCAGTGACGCGTTGTGCAGTCCTGCACCGGGTGTTGCAGTTAAAGCCTGCTCTCCTCACATTCCTCTCTGGAATGACTAAGACTGAGTTCTTTGATGATTGTTCTGACCAGTCTGCTGCTGCAACAGCCCCTTGCAAGCGATTCTTGCCCCAGAACATCGGAATAGATCTCTTCCGCAGGTGCTAGCCCATCTCTGCCCTTTAGGCAGTGGCTGCCCATGGGTGCAGGGAATTCAACCCTCTTTTCAATAATGGGATGGACATGACATCAAACATGAATTGCAAATGGCAAGCCTGCATTCCAAAACTATCACTAGCTATCTGCTGAGTGAGTGTAGTGATCTCACCACCTGTACTTTTGCAGATTCACATCATTTTTTGACATTGCACATCTATATAGTTGCTTGATGTTGCTTGATATCGTCCCCTGGCCACATCACAACATGCTAACGGGTTCTACTCCCTGCTGACCCCACTGCTCTCTACACAAGACCATGACCGCGAGCTGTGTTTCACTCAGCGGCCCATAGCAGCCCTACTTGGCGGCTATTCCTCCCTCTCCAAAGCATTGCTTTGGGCGCCTAGGCGGCCACGGCTAAGGTCCGTATGACATAGTATGACCACATTGCTCAGCCCATGTCAGCCCAAACTGTGAGGTGGGTATGGATCAATACCTATTAATACCATTTTTAGGGGGATGAACATCCATAAATCCCAGCTATTTTGATGTTCACTACAGGGGTACTATTGGTTTTGACACACTGCCAGGTGTTTTAGGAATCCACCAAGTTAGAATTGAGGACATCCACCCAGATTCCCAGATCGACGAGAAACTCACCGATACGGATGCCTTTGAATCTCAGAGCATCGAGGCATCGGAGGCATCGACACTTCATCTCATGTGTCCATCCTCAGACATCAGAAATGCCCAGTTAATCGTTGATCATCCTGGTGGGGGTGGAACATGGTGGAACAGATAGCTAGTACCAGGTAGATACACAGGTGGATAAACAAACAGACAGGACAGACAGACCGATAGATAGCTGGCTTTTGTCAATATATTTTAAAAACTGTCCGGTTCATTGTGCGATGAATCGCAGGTACCTTCTCTATTAGGCCTAGACCAAAGGTGCAAGGCTAAAGGTTCATTTCTGAAAGCTGAGGCAGCAAAGAATTTAATCAAAAATCATATGTTCCAGTATTGTCCAATCTTTTCCAATATTTTCGGCCATTGATTTTCTAATATGTTCCAATTCAATGAATATGGTGAGGCAAACCCCCAGCAAAATGCAAAAAGGCACCCCTCAAATCCTTCCTAATACCAGCGACCAACTGCTACATTGCAATACAGCCATTCTGCAACTATTCACCATCACCACCTGGAGGCTCCCACTCCATGGTCACATATGGTCCATCATTCCAGGGATTTATAATTGACATACATTTACATGCATGCGGCGCATGCGTGCAGGCACATGCCTGCAGCACACACACACACAGAGCATAGAATTATGTGTAGATGCGTGTGTGTGTGTGTACATATGCACACACACAGATATATGTATTATATATACGTACATTCATACCACCAAAAAACACTATGGACTTCGCAATATTCAATATTCCCGGCCCAAAAAGCAAACTGCTTCGGCCATGCTGCTGGGACTACTCCTTGCAGGCCTGCCGAAACGATAACAGTGCGATAATTGGGGGCCAGTGCAATCATAACTGCTGGCGATGGCAAATCTAATGCAGGCTGCACCGTGTTTACATCCTTTCATCACATGGAACCCATATCTAGCTGAAAGGCATCTTCTGAAATCTTTCGGAGGATGAACAACACTGGAAAAACATCAGGGAACATTTCCTGCATTTGCCACCAGTCACATGGCACCGTGCTCTGCTGCCAGGGCTGTAAAGCATGATATTCCCCAAAAGTCAGAAAAAACGTCATAAAACTTCGGCTTCACACCTGGTCCCTCTTGTCTGCCTTAGGGTGTCATGAGGCACATGCTGAAAGGAGTTGGGTTGAATCATCTGATCAGGGTTCAAAGCGTTCCAGGTAGAAGCATTTGACCTGACAACAAATAACTTGTAATTGTAACATAGTGTAACCATGTATCATGTGCTACACCCATCTTCTATGCAGGGGACATTGGGCAATGGAGGGCAACTCCCTCCAAGGAATGGCCTAGCATGAGACCACACCAAAAGCAAGGATCGCTGGGACAGGCACCCATCAAGGAAGCCCTGACGTCATCCCTGATGTCACCCACCACTGAAGCCCTGGAAATCACCTGGCACAATGTGATGCTATGATCATGGCGTGGCATGCCTTTGAGCACGGCATATTGACGGATCTCTACAGGTTTTTGGCACCATGTTCAGGTTCAAGGGTTTGCTGCAAGCTTACCATTCTTTGAAGTTGTGTAAAAGAACATCTTCCACCAACAGTGGCCCTGCAGGCTTCAAGATCCCAAGTCCCCCCAAAAGAACTCTATAGCATCTGGGAGTTTCGGCCAGGCACCTTTTGGACATAAGCTGAACGCTGCTGGGCCATGCTGGGCCACTGGTCTGTTCGAAATTCTGGTTCTGACAGGTGTTTCATTTACTCCTAGCAAGACCTCCGGAAGCTACTGGAAGGATCTGGAAGGTATGCAAGCCACATTTCTGTGGAAGTGTCAAAGGCATTTGAAGATCTTTGAAGTTCAATGTGTCTTGATTTCTGCGTTTTTTCCCCCTTTTTTTGTATTTTCGCAGCCGTTCCGGCCTCGTTGGTCGCAGCGTTGGCTTTTTCCAGTGGCGACACCCGGAAATTGAACTTGTCTTCCTCTGCCACTGGACCAACGAGGACCTTCAGCTCCGAGGGGGCAACGGGCGAAAACACTGCAGTATACTGCAGTGTCGCTGACTGTCGCTGCAGCCAAAGGGACGTCATACATGTCTGTCATGTATTTCTTGATAGTCGTCACTTCGAACATGAGCCTGGCAGGACATCGCAGGCCAACAGTTTCAACAAACTCAGTCATGGCAAGCTAAAGCACCAAAAGAAGACCCCATACGCACTTCAGATCAATGATAATTCCCAAGATTCCCAAAGTGACAGGAGCACCAACACTCGTCTTTAGATGGTCATTGCAACTCTTAACCGTCACCGGTAAGTTCTAAGATGTTCTAAGCCATCTCATCTGCATCATCCTCGACTTGATCATGTGCACCGAGTAAAGAAAACTCACACTGTTGGAGCTGCAGGGTTTCAGCGGAGTTACTCCATGCTGATCTCAACCTTCAACATGCGGAGGGGCCATGGATGAGCCGTTCAGTTGAAGTTTAAATACAGCAATAAAGCATGTCCAAAGGACATCAAAGGACATCATGTTTTTGTTCGCTGACATGGCGGAAGGTTTTTAAATTTTGACATCCAAATCCTAGGCATACAATATGCGGCATGCACCATGCCCTCACCATGCCAGCACCTGGCCACATCAATGCTCTTGGCACCGCCACTAAACATCTGGATGCCAATGGCAAATTCCTGGCAGTCGGAAGTGGTCCGCTGTTCTCCTAGAGTTTCTGGCAGCAAATCAAGCAGCCTCAACGGAGACGCTACCATTGTTCTGAAAGTCCAACCTCAGTTGGGATCTAGATCAAACATGATCAAACCATGATCAAACCCCGCTACCCTGGCAAGCGCGAAAATAGATGGCAAATGGATGTTAACCCTCCAATTATGGTATAATTTAATCATGTGCCATAGGTGTTGGCCCATCCTGAGTTGGGATTTGGATGACATTACAGGGGTCATGTGGAGAAGACACGGCCTGGGCATGATGAAACTGCCGCCTCTGAAAAAAGCACGGGGCACTGGCTTGCTGTTCCAAGGGTGTCCAAGGCACATGTGGAAGACGTTCTTCAAATCAGCTTCGGTATCCAAGGCAATCCTCGATACCAAGAAGAGCGAGAAGCGCTCCCAGCTACTTGTCAAATGGGAGCCCAAACGAAACAGCACCTGGACTCGCCCAAAATCAGCGGCTGCACCCTTTGGGCCGCATGCTTTTGGTATTCTTTCTCTTGGTGGTGACATCTGATTATTCAACTTCTATTATCATCTATTATACTTTACCCTCTGGTAAACTAACATAGCTATGGAACATCACCATTTATAGTGAGTTTTCCCATGAAAAATTGTGATTTTACATAGTTATGTCACGTTATGTTAGTTACCAGATACCAGAGGGTAATTATGTTTTCAAATGCCGCCCGGAAATGAGCTGCTCCCCGAAGCGCTTGACGAACAAGCATCCCCAGCTTCTTGAAGCATGTCTGGAAATGCAAATCTGAAGCACAATGTTGAAACTCCTTCAGGAGAGTCTAGGGTGTTCTGGTTCTGCGCTAGATCGAGGAGGGATCAGAATTGAGCAGAAATGGACCTTGGGTATCCTGAAGAAAATGCTTGGGTTGGCCGTCGAATCGCGCAACAGCGCTTGCTGTCAGCCGGAAGGTGTGCAATTTTTTCCACCACTTTGGGCCACGGCAAACGGCCGTCCGTGTGAAACCTCTGGTGCTGGCTGGCTCCTCTGCTGCACTTGTCACTGCGGCAACTTGCTGTGAAAAAGTAGAATCCCAGGTAGAACGTGCGAGTTGCATGTGGACAAGACATGATGGAACATGGTAATGAGTACCCAGTTGTCGTGGTTGTTTGGTTCTGGAAGGCAGCTGGAGTCAAATCTTTGCACGGAAAGACCAGTATCTTGAGTATCCGACTCCTCTTTGAGGTCCGGACATGGAGATCTGGTCGAAATATGCCATATGCATCCGTATGCGACAACACGTGCCTGATCACCCCACGCAACCTAGCCACAAAGTGAGTTTGGCATGATTGCAGGTGCTGCAATCTGCTGCACCATTCTGCACCGTGATCCCATTCTCTAAGAAACCACTCTGTTGTTTCCCAAGGCAAGGTGGAATGAGACAGGCAACTAATTCAGATTGCCAGCCGTAGCTGCCCTGATCAGAGGGGCACTGGCAGGTCGTCTGGGTAGCCGTGATCGCCACTGCTCATCATCCCCATAGGGCCCAAAAGGCGCGCTGTACCCAGCGTGGATGGCACGAACTCGGCTTAGTGCGCTGCGGGGTCGCATGGAGCCGGGGGGTGGCTTCTCATCCTCCTTCAGGAACAGCCAGGGGACGGTAGTACCTACAGCAATGCATGCCGTATCTTCAGCTGGGAGGCATTCTCATTTCAAGACCTTATGAACTACATACTTACTATACATTACTATACAATAATATAATCATACACTTGAATTTCATAGGTTGTTCATTCCGAATCGTGACAGCTTTCAAGCTGCGCCAAAACATCAACAAGGGTGCCAGCAATTACAGTAGGCATCTCATGTCACTCATTGCCCCAGCTACTGGCCAGCAATTTTCATGAAAGTTATTTGCAATTGCGGCAAGACATTACAGACATTTACATACATTTATAATCATTTATATACATCCAAACAGCTAAAACCTGCCGGAAGAGCAGAACATAGCAGAACTATGCAGATTATGCAGAACTCAACTCTCCTCAACTATTGCGAGCTCATTAGGAGCTCAAACAGTGCCAGGAAACGCGGCGCTTCACGTGCTTTCACCTCGCAGGGAGCGACGTGATTCTCGTACCATCCCAGAATGCGTTCTGCGTGGTCACAACGAGCTCGGTGCATTTGAGCCTCACCTGACAAGGCACACTGGACATCACAGGACTCAGTTGCACCAGTTGCGCCAGTTGCCGCAGTTGCCCTATGATTTCCATTAGATTGGTCAATGATTGGTAATTATTCATCCACAAAAAAAACATTTGTATCATTGATTTGCCGCAACTTTATTCAAAGCCATTGACTACAATAAATATCAATAAATCATAATTAAAGCCATTAGTGGATTCGATAACATGACATTCTCATCATTTTCCTGGTGAAGTTATCATGGACTCTGCGCCTTTTCTCTTGACGCGCTCCGCCTGTGCAACACGAAAAATGGTTGTCCATTCTCCATGAATATCCTCACTATATATTTATTATTATTTACCCTATTTCAACATGACATGAAGCTCGCGGAAAAACCTGAAGGATCCTGAAGGAACAATCTAATCATCTAATCTAATCTACCATTTAAAGATGATTTTCCCCTTAAGACCATCTTAAGACCTCCATTCATTTATAGGGGATTTCTCAATGCCATGCTTGATCACCGGAGGGAGGATACCGGAGAATGCAGCAGATTCACCTCCGGAATGCTTCGACAAGTCAAAGTCGACAAGCAGCTTTTGCAGCGAGTGCCCTGCTCGATTGAGATAGTATTGATGCACCTTGGATCACACAGGAATACGCAGGAATGATAAACAGAAAGGCCTTCTGTGGTGAAAGCACCATGCTTCTGAACAATATTGACCAACTATCAAGATTAAACTCACAGAATTTGAAAGTTACATTACATGCCGTGCGAAATGCAAACACATCTGAGAAAAAAACAGGAGAAATAAAACAAGCTATATTTTTCCTCTGCCAAGGCACTGGCTTTTTGTCGTAGAAACGTGCTTTATCCCTTCGAGCTTCTAGTGCTGAGAGCTCTGCGTGACCGGGAGAGAAGTAGCTGCGCAAGCTCGTATCCTGGCAAGTCGAAACAGCTGCGACTGTTGGCTTGGACTGCTTGTCGCATGTTGTCGCCATTGAGGCAACTGATTTCTTGAAAGTTGATCCAGGTGATCCAAGTTGGTTGCAGTGCCTGCTGTAATGAGCTGTCCTTTTCGGGAGCCGCAGGTGGAGCCTCGATGTCCCGCTTGCTGAAGGGAAATGGCTGTTTGGCCTGGCAATGGTCCACAGGCTCCAACTTATCTAACCACAGGATATGGAAACTGTAGAAACGGTTAACTAGCCACTACCAACCACAAACTAACAACCTGCAATACGCACTATTTCTTGAGCCAATGCAATACCGTATAGAAGGTGAAAAGGGTAGTATATACACTAGGACTGTG
>Ga0126342_10010838_pt1 | contig 16319 bp, 13 predicted proteins | sample Cyp1metagenome_FD_92528 | JGI IMG/M metagenome (GOLD analysis project Ga0126342, IMG submission 92528) | Coral microbial communities from Lord Howe Island, Old Settlement Bay, Australia - Cyphastrea 1 metagenome | ecosystem: Host-associated > Invertebrates > Cnidaria > Coral ... | reverse complement strand
TTTTTCTTGAATCTTGAACCTTGAATCTTGAAACTTGGATCTTGGATCTTGAATCTTGAATCTTGAATCCTGAGCCAGTCTAAGTACTTGGGCCCCTGGACTCGTTTGCAAACGTTTGCAAACACTTTTGGTGACAAAATCGCTCTAAGTACCTGGGTTCAACAGTAAGACAACAATTAATACACACATATGTATATACATATACACATATATATATATATGGTACCCCCCACTGGAACTCAAACTGAACAAGGTAATTTGTCCCAAAAGCGTTGCGACCTCAAAAACGTCGGTTTTGGGGGGATACCATATGTATATATATATTATATTATATTTATAATGTTACATTTTTGTTCTGTCTTTGTTGCTGCCGCTAGAGTGTCATTAGGCAATCATAGTCGCATCTTCTACGATTTTTGTGCTTGGTTGCGTGGCAGCGGTTCTGGGTTGAGGCCGGTTGAGGTTCAAAATTCATGACTCGCCTTCTTAAACGATTTAACACTATCATGCAAACTGTAGAACAATTTTACATGTTTGAAACATCACTGAGATAATTTCAACAAACTTCTGGGAAGCTGCAGCCACATAAGAATAATCATCATCATAATAAAAATAGTAATGATAATAATTAAAATAAAAAAATAATGATAATAATCATATATATATATACACCCGTATTGTGTTTATATATATACACATAATGTCTCTATATATATATATGTGATTATATGTATATATGTATATGTATGCACAGGATTGAAGAGGTAACGGTTCCAGCATTGCCGAACTGTTCAGGTTTAAATACCGTAGAAGGATTTGTTTATTTTTGAAGTCGAGTAAAATAACGTAGGCAGTTTTATTGCCATTTCTTATGTGTTTGATTTGTGTGATAAGTGTGATCATGGCTGGTTTTTGTATGCTGCCCTCCAGTCATAGGTTGGCTTATCTCCTGTTGGACTTAAAGACCCGCTTACCTATGGCTTGGGGCCTCGCATTTGAGTCTTTCTTGGATGTGCATCCCAGGCATCATAAGTGGTTTAGAAACCATATATATATATTACATATATGCATGGTGAAATATGAGGTATTTACTCTATTGATACCCGAGTCATATATTCCAGGTGTATCCCAGTTGTATATTTCGGTAGTGAGAATGTGGTTAGTAAGTTTTATACCCTTTGGTAATTTACAGTAACAGTTTGGATAATCCCAAATGATAATCCCATCAATACTTTAACCATAAACCATAGTTAACCTAGTCGTAGACCGTAGCTATATATAATTACTTAAATTACTGGAGCATAATCATGAATCATCATTGATCATCATTAGAAATTGGTTTATAAATCATAGTCAAACTAGATAGAAACGACCTTAGCAATCAAAATCCCAGTAAATCCCATCAAAACACCATTAAACCCCATTAAGTCATCATTAAACCCCATTAAACCCCATTAAATCGTCGTTGGATCACACCAAATCCGTTCAATTCACCATTAAATCACCATTGAATCCCCTGGAATGACCCTGGGCCAGGAGATCGACATTGATGTCCTGGTGGGGCTCCAACGTTGTCGCGGCCCCACGGTGGACAAGGCCAGGCGGCCATGGGGAAATTCTCGGGGCGGATCTGGATGGGTTTTATAAGGAGTTTCACGGTGGTTTATGCATGAAACATGGTGATTTCCAAGGGGTTAACTATCAAAAATGATGATTTATATGCGGGTTTAGTATGGTTTAGTGGGAATTAAATTGTGTTTTAATGGATCTTGGATGAAAATGGAATTTCACCCAGAAAAAATCGAGGGTTGAACTAGAAAGATCTAGACAGATTGGTGGTTTCAAAAGCAACCATGATTCTTTAAGCAGCAAAATTAGTGGGATTTATTATAACCAACAAAACTGTGACTTAACCAGCAGCAATGTGGGTATTTCATGGGTATAACTACGGTATAACCTATGAATCTGATAAAAAACCTAGCGACCTCATGTCGCGACATCTCAGGTTAGTGATGGATGCCGGGACTTGACTATGAAATACCATGAAGAACTGGGACATTTTGCCAACTGGAAAGAAATACCATCTGGTTATTTAACATAGCCATGGAAAATGACCCATTTATAGATGGTTTACCTATTAAAAATGGTGATTTTCCATGGCTATGTTAAATAACCAGATGGTAAATCATCAAACAATCATCAATTGTCATCAATGTATGTTTTGAGCCCACAAGAAAGAGATACTGGTCGTATTTTTCAATATTTTTCGATCATGTCCTTTTTTTCCGACATATGGGAAGTGGCCAACAAACGAGTCTACCGTCGCAAACTTGGGATTTGACCGTTCTGAGGTTTGAAACGGATGACCAAGGCAGATGTCCAGAATTTACCGTTTGAATTCTTGCGCAAATTCCAACGTGACTAGAATTATAGGGTGATCCACTTCTTGATTGATATAGAAATCTAGACTTTGGAATGTCCAACGTAATTTTGGCAGAATGACAGAGTTTCCCATGTCTTGATTGATATAGAAATCTCACACGTTTAAATTGATAGAATGATACGGAGCTGATGTTTTTTGTCGTTTGATATTCCCACGTTCCCGATCAGGTAGCTAATGCTGGTAGCCACACCACCAGTTTTGTCACCTTTATTATTTGATAAGAAAGTAAATTATAGCGACCTCACCGCGACATCACTGTAATTAAGGCCTAGTATAGAGCATCTATCCCACAAGGACCTTAATTGAGTTTCGTGAATTATTGTAATGTAATTTATCCAGATATTGATATAGGATTATTATAGGATGAACTAGCAAGTGGGCTTGCCTCAGACTTCGGAACCCATTCCTTCTCATGGTCGAAGCCTTGATTTTCCTACTTAAAGGCTACATCGCCTACTTTCTTCTGTGTAAATTTACCATATGCTGAAACAACAACACCATCGCATTCTATCAAGTCATCAATCATCAATCCCATTTTACCCTCTGGTAATTTAGCATAGCTATTGAAAATGGCCATTTAAAGTGAGTTTTCCCAGCTATAAAATGGTGATGTTCCATAGTTATGTAAGTAAACGTTTACCAGGCCGGGTAACATGTCAACATCTTGAAATGACGAATTTTCCCCCACGAAAACAGGGTTGCCCCTTTCCCCACGGAGTTCAGGAGCAGATCTCCAACCTGCTGCAGGATCCGGGGAACAACCATGGACCATACCATGATTTCACTGGGACCCATGGGTAAAAATGAGGGACACCATGATTTCACCACGAATGAAATGGGGATATGTTTTGACCTGCGACATGGGGTATGGCATGTGTTCAGACCTTAACTGAATGGTTTGATACTAACTATGCACTCGGCAATATCGTACATGCGAACATTGACTAGCCTGCCAACAAAACGGGTATCTAAGATTGATTTTGAACAAAGGGAAACAATTGGGTCTTAGAGTCTTTATCCAGTAATGGGACCGTTGAGTCGATCTTCGGTATCTAAGACGAGGCGTGCATGAAGAGATCCATTGTGATGGTTACAATCAACGAAGCTTTGCACCCCAACAGCAGAAGGGTTCCAGGGTTCCAGGGTTCCAGGTTTCCGCTTCCGTTCCGGTTTTTGGGCTTGAGAAGGCTTTTGTCATATCCCCCATTCTCACAGTCGTGAACCAAGTAATCTTGTCAGGTTGGGTAGCTCTTAGGCCTAAATTGAAAACATGAGAAAAACAATCATTGGCTATAGTGTTATTCCCTACTCATTATAACTACGTATATTCCTTCCATGCCATGGTCCTATCAGAAAATCCTCCATCATGACCACTATTAACCACAAATCAACATGATCAACCAGGATAAAGTCAGAGTTAAACACCATCTTAAACCTCAAAACCACTGTATCAAACTTGAATAATTAGCAATTATTAACAATGATGAATCATTACGATCCCCTCATAACCCAACTATAATCCTATCAAAATACCATATCATTTGTTTCGGTTGGGTAATTGTTTGAACTTTAAAGCAACATTATAAACTCCATTGGCTATAATTATTAACCATAATCACCTGTAGTCGACCATGATTGCCCATCATCAACCGTCAACCATCATCAACACTTATTGACCCTTATTGCATCACCACGCTTAACCACTATGAACCATTATTAATATTTATTTACAATTATTAACCATCATCAGCCGTCATGAACTATTATTCACTATAATTAACCATTCTTTATTAACCATATCAATCATACTATCAACTATTAGTAATCAACCGTTTATGATTAACATTTGCTTTTATAACCAATATGATTCGTAAACAACATGTTTTATGACCATTATAATTAACCAATGGTTTATAATCAACCATTATTGACCATTATTAACAATCATTAAGCATCATTGAGCCACTATTAACCATTATTAACCCTAGGATTCATCATTATTAACCATTATAATCCATCATACAACCATTGTAATTATATCAATATCTGCATATGATTTCCATTATCATTATTAAGTCACTATCAACCATTGACATTGTGAATAATTATTATCCATCCTACCCTTATTAACCATGAATCATTAACTAACCACTTAACCATGTAACTAATCATTAACCGTTGTTTGCTACCCATTACCCTCTGGTAAACTAACATAGCTATGGAAAATGGCCCATAGAAATAGATGGTTTACCTATTAAAAATGGTGATTTTCTATAGCCATGTTAGTTTACCATTTATATTATTGATATGGAATATTACATGATTATGGAAACTATATCAATATTATCAATATTATCAATATTATCAATATTATCAATATTATTATGGTTAATATCAACAATTTCCAAACCCATTATCCCGCCCATTATCCCATTATTTAATGAACTTGTAATGGGATCTTAATGGAATTGTTAATGGGATTTACCCTCTGGTAATTATTATAAATATCACTAATTAGTAATAATCATCCCAGCAATCCCCAGCAACCCATCCATTCCCTACGTTTCGCACCAGTAAGATAATGGTTAACCACTATCAACCATGAACTTTTCATGGGATCTTAATGGAATTGTTAATGGGATTTACCCTCTGGTAGTTATTATCAATATCCCATGATAATCCCATTATAAATATCATAATTATAAATATCATATGATCAATCATTATATCAATATTATCAATAAACAACTGGAAATATCATATTATAATCTTGATAATATGTATATATCCCATTATTTTTTCTGTTCCCCAATAGCTGGGATGATGATCCAATCTGACTTTCATATTTTTCAAGATGGTTAAAAACCACCAACCAGTAATGGTTACCGTCGGGTAAATTAACATAGACCCTGAAAATCACCAATTTATAGTGGAAACTAGTCTTCCAACCCCGACAACTGCCAGGGTCTATGTTAATTTACCAAAGGGTAACCACTATCATCCAGCCACGAACCAGCCACTAATCATCCCATTATAATCCCATTATAATCCCATTTTTCATGGGAAAATTCACTATAAATGGTGATTTTCCATAGCAAACTGTTAGTTTACCAGTCATGGTTAACCACTAACTATAGATATATCCCACTAACTATAGATATATCACCTATAAAAATCCCATTATTTGATGAATATCATCCCATTATAATCCCATTTTTCATGGGAAAATTCACTCTAAATGGTGATTTTCCATAGTTATGTAAACGTCTACCAGTAATGGTTAACCACTATCATAACTATGGAAAACTATGGAAAACTAATCATTAACTGATAACAAAATGGTTAGTCCATGGTTACCAGTTATGTTAGTTTACCAGTAATGGGATTCTGAAAACAATCATAGTTAGTTAACCATTAGATTAACCCATCCACTATAATCCCATTATAATCCCATTAGATTAGTGGATTATCAATCTAATAACCATCCCATTAATCATCCCATTAACCCATCAATATTAACCCATTATAATCATTATAATCCACTAATCATCCACTAATCATCCACTAATCATCCCATTATAAATATCCACCATCAGAATCCCATTTCAGATCGATCTCGCCAGGAGCACCTGGGCGCCGAGGAGTTCCAACGCCTCAGCGCGGCGGCCGCCACGCGGCGCATGCTGCTGGAGCTCCGGGAGGCCACCCCGGAGACAGCGCCGGGGACTTCACCGGCCAAAATTTGGTGTTTTTTTTGCACGAAAAATGGTGGTTTTTCACGAGAAAAACTGGAAAAATGCTGGAAAAATGCTGGAAAAATGGCAAACATGATGGTTTTTTCACTAACAAATTGTGCTTCAAATAGGAAAAATACTGGTTTAACTAACAAAAATATGGGTTGAACTAGAAAAACATGGCAAGTAAGCTTAGAAGAATAATCATTTAATGTGGTTGAACTGGCAAAAATGATGGCTTGTTCAACCAGCACAATTTTCAGGTTTTCACTTGGAAAAAATGCTTAGCCAAACATGTGGTTTAGCCAAAGAAAATGGGAAAACATGTAGTTTAAACTGTAAGAATTCAATTTTAATGGGACTGGACTGGGATTTTCTCATCCCCAGTGGTCTGTAGTTGTTTGATCGATGAGAATTTTTGGTGTCACCATCAAAAAATTAGGTTGAACTACCAAAAATAAAGGTATCCCCTTAAATCCTCTCCATTATTTTTCATTAATTATACATCATTATCCTTTAACTTACTTATTTTGCTAAATCCCTGTTTTGGTTCATGTGAAAAAATCCCATTTTGGTTGGTTAAATCCTATTCAAATCCCATTGAATTCCTTATTTTCGATGATGAAATCCAATTTTGGTTGGTTCAATCCCATTAAACTGGCTGCGTCAACAATGATGAAATCCATCCAAACCATGACGAGTTCACGGCCAGGCGCATACGGAAGAACGGGAACCTGAGTTGGATCTCATTTTAGAAGCCTTGGCGCAAGGTGCGGTTCCCAGTTACTTTGTGTGGGAAACCATGGACTGGGACACCATTTTTTTCATCAGCATATGGAGGTTTCAAACCACCTTAGAACACCATGTTTTTTGTTGTTTTCAACCATAGTAATTAGATAGAAAAAGGGAATGATTGGTTGAGAGATGGCAAACATATGGATACCACTGTCAGATGGATAAGCGACTTCGAAATCAGGGTAAACTCGCCCTTGTTACCTAAGAGGTAAGTAGAAGGTTGGGGTTAGATAACCTTAAGATGAGGCAGAATATTTCAAGCAGCAAGAATTAGTTTATGTCAGTTGTATCGAGCAGCCGAAGAGTGTGTCCTTTTGCTGGCAAGACCACCGATGCCAGCTGGGTTAACAGAAGGTCCTGGATGATGTTTTAAAAGTGGGATTTTAGTCTTCCAATTTGGATTGTGGTGCTTGAGCTGGGATAGAATGGTTTCATGGACGGATGTTGAAGGACTGCAGAAAATCACATAGTTTGGAAATAGTTGAGATCATTCACTGCTGCTGGGAACTGCTAGGAGCATGATCATCATGATCCCAATAAACACACCTTTCAGCCTATTTGCTTTTGCCAACAACTGCCTGAATATATACTCGGCTCTTAGATGGTCACCCCGTACTCGAGGAAGTACTCAGACGTGCGGGTCAGGATTCCGTTCTTCACCTCCGCATTAATGGGTGGTATGGAACATCAAGATGTGGGTGGTTTATTGTTGTTTTACTAAGATGAAGCCTTTTTGTCCAATGGTATACCATGGTATACCAAAGTATAGCTAGTTGGCTAGTTTTCGCAGACACTGAATTGTTGAGCTCGTAAAGATTTGAGACATGGGAAATTGGCATCCCTAAAATTTGAGGGAAACCGCCCATCTGGGTGTGAAATCTTGAAGGTGCAGTTGTTGAAAGCAATTTCTTTCTGATTAGATTCAGAATTTACAGGGGCCTCAGTCTTTCATGGGAAAGAAATGGAAAAGCCGTGTCTCCATCGACCTTTGCGGCTCCAAGGAAACTTGGAGGTGGTTGTTTTTCAGAACATTCGATGATGATAGCTATTCTATAATACATAATGATACATAATGATAATGATCAGCAATGATATGATATTATATATTATATACAATGATAGTGATCATGAATCATGAGAGTCCATTTCCCCTGGTTATCCACGACCAGCCCTCCAAACATTCCACACGAATGTGGAATGTCTCGGAGGTGCCAATGCCAATGCGCAGGAAGAGGCGCCGAACGGCGGTTGGGGGCCTGGGGGGGCGTTTGAACATGCGATAAATAGTAAGGTACCATTTGGTGATTTAACAGTTTGCTATGCTATAGACGGCCCATGTCTAGATGGTATTAACATGATGAACTGATGAACCCATATTGCAATGGTATATATATAGAGTATTATATAATCATGTAATATACTAATATACATAAACAAACGTAATTATCACTATTCATGAGTTTCTTTCCTTGGCTCATTTTCACAGCTTGCAAGAAGAGCAGTGTCCTTCGCCAGGAGCAACCTCACTTTTGGGGGTCCCCAGCCTCTGAATGCTTGGCCATCACATTCGCAGATTGGGTTACCCTGCCAGTAATACGTCGGAGATAAAGATTATCTGGTTGGTTGTTTGGAACATTTTTTATCTTCCCTAATATATGGGATAATCCTTCCCATTGACTAATATTTTTTAGAGGGGTAGGTCAACCGCCAACCAGTAATTAAATGAACTTCCGTATGCAAGCGGCTGCGTCCACATGACTCGGTTTTTCGTATCACTGTATCGGTGGAGCTGGAGCGAGCCAAATTTCCAGGCGAACAGCATGAGACGAGTGAACACCAACTTAGTCATCAGATGATGTTTAGCAAACTGGGGCATCATGAGACATAGATTTTTAGGTTTCTGCAGGCTTGACTCCTGACGTCGATTTCTTGAGGACGAGGATGAAACAGATGAGGAGGATGCGGAGGACAGCTGGATACTGGGAAAATCCAGGTGAATGGTGAACGGGGTACGTTGTTGCCAAAAAACTGGATGCGGGCGCACCACATTGTAGAGGCAAGAAACTTCAATAAACCAACAGAAGAAAGGGCTGACCAACAAGACCTGAGAATCAAGCTGCATTTGGGATACAACCCATGAACCGACATGTGACATGTGTAGATGTGAAAGTTCATTAATCAGTAGAATTCTATGGTGGAAGGGGACAAAAACACAGATATGGGACTTCTACTGTACCCTCTGGTATAACTGAAATCGCCTTTCTTAATAGGTAAATCATCATTTTTATCATCTGTAAATGGGTCATGCATACCGTAGCTATGGCAGATATTGAACAGTAACACGTCATGTATCACAGTAATGTATCACTATTTGAGTAGGATGTTGCTTTTCTATCTCTTTGGTTGCTATATTTGATATTACAAACGTCTTTGTTTTTCGGGGAATCTTCAACTTTAACGGGCTTATCGTCATCCCATTGACCCAAGTTGTGATAGAGCCACTTATGTGAGCATAGGACCTTAGGATATCGCCTGTGTATACAAATGTATCACGCCTGCATAGATAGAGAGAAACGCAATCGTCAATATGGTTTAGCCTGGCACAATGATTGTGAAACTGTTGGTGTCCAAAAAACACCTATACCCTCTGGTGAACTAACATAGCAATGGAAAATGGTGGATTTTCCCATTAAAAATGGTGATTTTCCATTGCTATGTTAGTTCACCAGAGGGTATTTGGTTATTGCCCACGTGCGGCAGCGGGGAGGATGAAGAAGAAGATGCAGATGGAAGCATGGAAGAAGATGAGGTGGAGAAGCCGGGGCAAAATCTGAAGACTGATCAGATTCAATCGCTGACCCGGAGGTCAATGGATCTGGACAAATGGGAATATCTTTGCTCTCCTCTAGAACATTCAGTGTTTGATGTTTGCCAATATGACATGTTGATATATCATATATATATGTATACATTATATATAAGTAAATATATATATATATAGTATATATACATATTACATATTGTATATATTTTTTTGTGCAGATGTTAGTTGAATTGAAACTTAACTTTGCACTTTGCACCAAAATGTTGATGGTTCCACCCCCGCGGAAAATGGACCAACCAGGAAGCCATGAATACGCCATGTGTCGCTTGGTCAGGCGCAATCAACATTCCATGCGCACATATGTGATATCCAGGAAAGTTCCATCAAAACTAAAATGGGTCAAGAGCCCCTCATCACTACTTGTACGGGTCCCTTGAGAAGATTCGGGGGGGCTGTGAACTCAACATCATGACATTCCTTTTTTTTGAGTTTAAAACCAGTTACATCCGTACATTGGAAATCAAAGCCACATGTTTGATCCTTTCAACTATTGACGACCATCCGGTGTCATCAAACGTGGCTGGAAAATATCTTGCAAATTGGAGGTTTATAGCTGAGAAAAACATCTCCACATGAAGATTGTCCAGGTTCCATGGCCAAAACCATTGGAGCTTGTATCGTGATTTGCCTAATAACCCTCTGGTTATTTAACGTAGCGAACTGGAAAATCACCCTTTTCATTAGGTAAATCATCATGAATTGTCCATAAATAAGCCATGTTCCATAGCTTTGTTGAAAAACCAGATGGTAATCCGGGAAACAAAACTACTGTTGAATATCTGTGGCATCCCAAAAAAGGATGCAGAAGTGCGGTTCAACGTATCACTATTTTTTGATCGGATTTTACACACCAACGTATCTTGCTGGGTGGTTTGGTCATGGTCCTAGCTATTGGGATAACTCACGGGGACTAAATGTGTTACGAACCAAAACAAATGGGATGATTCACCAAGTAGAAATAACTATAAATAGCTATAATAATCATGATAGTTTACGTATATATATTTATATACATATTCATATGTATAGATGTAGTACCTAGTATATATAGATAGATCTGAGTGGTAAATATCACCAGTTCCCATTTACTGTAAATATTCCCAAATTCAATAGTAGCTATACAGATATATTCACCATAATTCCCAGTGTTATTGGCTATAAACCACTTTATTATATACTTGCTATTTTAATATATATATATACAGTACTACATATTACTACATGATCCATTCATACCCATTCGTTCCCATGGAAAAGATCCCATGGCTGGAAGGCCCAGTCCGAGAGCGAGGACAAGGCCAATGACGAGGTTTCCGAGGAGGACACGCGAGCAGTTTTTCGCTTTCTGGGCCGGGGAGATCATCGTTTGCAGATGGAAACGTGGTCCGTTTGTAGATGATTTGTTTGATTAGGATATTAGTGTGTATATATTATATATATATATATACATATACATATATGTATCTACAATAATTATATATATAGAATATACTATACAGCATAAATATGGTCCTTTGAACATTTAAGGTAGGCAAGAAGGTTGATAATCAGTTGTTTTGCTATTTTGTTGGGGTATATACCCTCCGGTAAATTAACATGGACCCTGAAAATCACCAGTTTTTAGTGAAAACTAATCTTCCAACCCCTATCTGGCAGGGTCTATGTTAATTTACCAGAGGGTAATATATGTATATGTTAAGTTGCTTACGGAGGGTTTGCCAGGGATCCACCAACGTTAACAAATAAGCAACTTAACGCTTGTTGCCTTCCAAAATTAACAAATAAGCAACTTAACATATGTTTTACCGACAAAAGTATTTAGAGGAAGAAGACCACCTACCATATGGGACCACCCACTTTGGCCATGTCCACTGCAGGTAGTAAGTAATTTTGTCCGTGACTCATATTTATATATAAACATGTGCCTTTTAACATTCAGGATCTGACCCAGTAGCCGCATGGAAGCCAAGCCTGGATGTCAGCCATGTTTTTTTTTTGTCGGAACAAAGTTTTTTGGGCTTTAAATGACTTGATATCTGGAAACTGACATTAAGATATATATATATACACCTTTCTATTTGGCATGAATCCAAGAAAAACGGTTCTATTGAAGTATAGATCATCCAGATCAGGAATTGATCCAAATGGAAAGATCAAAAAATATGGCCAGCAGTGGGAAGTAGTCACAGTCGATACTTAGTTAATACTGATTTTCAAAATCCAGTCCATATCGACTGGCTAATATCCCTAATATCCCTATTATCCAGTTCATATCCAGTTATTAGCTAGTTAATACTTACCCTCTGGTTATGACTAACATAGCCATGGAAAGATCCACATTTTTTAATAGGTAAACCATCTATTTCTATGGGCCATCTATACCATGGCTATGTTAGTCATAACCAGATGGTATATATATATATATATATGGGAAAATCCACTATTAATGGTCATTTTCAATAGCTATGTTAAATTACCAGAGGTTTTTTTTTTCTAGGGTTTAATGGTTAATACTTAGTTCATATCCCATTCAGATCCCAATTTTTCTCTGGCAACAAAAACCGCAGTTTCCATCCCCAAGGACGATCGCGAAGACGGGGAAACGGAGCCGGAAGGCGAATGGGACGAGTGACGGCTTGCGAGGCGAAGCCTGTGAGCCCAGGGGCAGCGACCTCTTGGGGGATCCAAAGTTCGACTTTTTGCACATGTGAATTATAATGTGTATATATATATATATATACATATGGATAATATATATATATATATACATATGGATTATATATATATTATAACAATTTCTATAATATAATACAACATATATATATATATACATTATAATACAAAAAAACACATATATATATATATACATATATATACACTATATATACATTTCATGAATAACACGGATATGTTCAAATGTAATGTAATATGTTCTTCATTTTCAGTAGAACTTTGGTGATTAATTGTTGGGATCCATAACTCAACACGGTTATTTAGGATTTGTTTATTTATGATTGTTACTATGGTATTCAATATATAGTTCAACATGGTATGAAATACATACTTGAACATATGCTGTATGCATATATACGATGTGTATTATGTATGGTCATGGTTACCATATGATATCTCGCGAGTAGAATCGAAGAATCTGTGTTTTTATTTATTGAACGTCATGCAAGATCATGTCCTGTTTTGGGATATCACATTTTGAATCAATTTGACCCAAACCCCATGTGACACAGACAGGAACGAGGTTTTAAAGATTAGTCAAGCAGGGATGCCCCGTATCCAGTTTTTTTCAGCGAGTCTGTAGCGAGCAGACGGCTGCGGCAAAACGACGACTACTGAGTGGTTTCAAAGATTTTATATGTTCAAACCTACAGGTTGGGTCACCCCAGTTGTAAGTTGTTATATAACCACCAACTGACTATTACAAGTTTGGGGTCCAGTTGTAAGTTGTTATACAACCTCCATCAACTATAGTTATAATTAACCACAACCCCTAGACTAGATAGATGAGTTCTGTTCACCAACTTAGCCATTGTTTGGGGGGTCGACCTTGTAGAAATGGATCCAGCTTAGCTTAGTGGGTCGGCGAGCTCAACTACCCAGGTTTCCCTGAAAACATCAAGGAGCCATGTGCATAGTGGGGTCATTTATGAACCGTAATGAACCATTCAAATTATGCACTGGTTGATAGGTTAATATAGGTTAATATAGGAAGTTATTTATTCAAAATTATTGTGGAATATAAGAACCCATGCTAGGGAAAGCTTAGTTAACCAGCTAGTGACTGGGGGTTTCATTTCGATGATTTGGACCATTTCTTTGCCATGGTGGATTGTAATACCTGGTAACCATTTACGTAGCTATGAAAGACCCAGAATGTTTAGGAGGTAAATCATCGACAAATAGGTCATTTCCCAAAGCTATGTTAGATTACGAGAGGATGCGTAGCTTGCAATAAACTACTTGACTCTGGTCAATACCCAAAAAAAAAAGATAAAAAAGCATAGCTAGTTGAATCTGGTCAATACAAAAGTTTTAGAAAGCATGAATAGCATGAACAAAAAAAACACTTGGTAGACTTTAAGGTTTTCGTGGCCATTCCTATGTTCAGCAGGCACAGGACATAGGGTTGATTGAACCCCCCAAATGCCTAGCTATTTTGGGCCATGTAAGGTTTATTCTGTGTGCTTGTTTCCACCCATAATATATTAAATACCTCCTCAGAAACACTGGTTGATACTTTTATAATCTTATATATATATATACATTAATATACACTAATATATACTTATATATATACTTATATGTCTTTACTAATTTGCATATATATATATACACTAATATTGGATTTGCTAATGTTGAGGCGCATATGGGGGATATGCTTATTATGGGGATGGATGGTACATTTATTGACCTCGACGAGTCCAGAATTGCAGAGAATAGCTACAGTATGTCATTGTATATCCACATTGCATTGGGTTCCAGTGTACCATAGAATGTTCATTGTTTATATGTAATTAAATTTATATGATCTAACAATGACTTTCAAACCCCCCAGTGATTGATGATTATATTGGCTTATATACTATAAGACTCTGTAGGGGACTATCACAATCCAATATATCTGAGAAAACCTGTTGACTTTTTGAGAACTGCTATTGACCAATGAGTAGAACAGTGGTCGCAGATGCTGGTCGCAATGGCTCGTGGTTTCACAGTTCGATCAAGGTGGGCCCTTGAGAGGATCCGTTGAGTTGAAGTGAAAAGAATCTCACAGAACCGAATACCGGTATTCTAATGGAAAATCAACTATAAATGGTGGAAAATCACCATTTTGTATGGGAAAACTCACTATAAATGGCCATTTTCAATAGCTATGTTAAATTACCAGAGGGTAAATGGATGACTTTCCATGAAAGAACCATCATTTAATATATTTCATGGGGATTTTTCCCTTACCACGTTTATTTACCAGAGAATAAATGACATGCAATCATCCCGCTATGTGGGGTGATTGTGGTAGAGCCAGAAAAAACTCCTGAATCGGATATGAGTACAAAGCAAAAATTGTTGAAACCTCTAATTTATCAATTTGTAAAACTCAAGTGTTGGTATAATTGCTTAAATTCAACTCTGGATTAATAAACCTCTAGCCTCTAGGCTGTTTAAGCAGGGGGTACCATTTAAATATCAGAAAACCATTGTTTATCATTTTTATCCAGCTTTCGGTCAGCCATTGTGCTTATGCTCTGGGCATTCTAGCACGTCCTCAGTAAGCAGGTTGTAACATCTGGGATATGTTGAGAGATATTGCCCCAATACTGGGCGATTGCCGTTTCATTCGGTATTTCCCCAGGTTTCCCTATGGTTCGATTGTGATGGTCTATACCAACCTGAAATCCCTCGGCCAATCTCGCCTCGCAACGTGGAATCCCGAAATATTGCTTTTCGATTTGGGTATGGATCAATACCTATTAATACCATTTTTAGGGGGATGAACATCCATTTACCAGCTATTTTGATGTTCACCAGGGGTACAAGGTTTTGACACACTGCCATTTGATGAATGTCCCATTTGAAACGTGTGTTTTCCACTATGAAGGTTGTCATTCAAGGGCAATTGATGGCAATCAAAAGCTTCAGACAATGGATTGGTTTAAGGGAAAATTTACAGGAAAACACCATATTTCATGGGAATTCATGGGAAATTCCATGGTTTCCGGTTAAGATTTTCCCTTCAACCAATCCATTGATGACATCGATTCTTTGCTGGGTAAATTCGACACTGGGACCACCGAGATTCAGACTCCGAACACCGTTTGGCGTGGCGGTTCTTAGGCGTTGCCGAAGCCGCTGTGCCGTTGCGGGGCGCTTCAGCGGCTGTGGCTGAAGAAAAGGTTCCAACGAAAGCGTGAAGTTGGATGAATTTGAAGCATACTCTTGCGGCCCGAAATACAAGTTATAAAATATGTTATAAATATAGTTTTAAGTTATAAGCCAGTGATAACCCAATTCATAGAATCATAAGCCTATTTTGTAACCATTTGTAACTGCTGGTAAAGGACCAAAACTGTAACAATTGTGGAGTTAAGTTAGAAAAGTGCTTTGTGCATGCACAAATAATCAAACATGCAGAGTGGGTTCGCCTATAATAAAGTACCCAACAATCCCATTACGCCCATCATGTTCGCGCTAAATGTCAGGATTTTAGAATGATCATTTTCCATATAGTTATTCAATGTGTCTTCCACATATATTGCCACACATCCTTATCAATTCCATCCAATCACATGAACACTATCCAGTTTCCATGGGTTTTCCCATCATATTTATGCCTACGGCAGGAAAACCGTACGTGCGTTTTGCTTCTTTTTTGAGTATTGCTCTTTGTCTTGGGGTTGGGGTGGGGTGGGGTGGGGGGGCATGTTAACGTTCCTTGTACTTCGTACAT
>Ga0126342_10010837_pt1:0-15000 | contig 16320 bp, 16 predicted proteins | sample Cyp1metagenome_FD_92528 | JGI IMG/M metagenome (GOLD analysis project Ga0126342, IMG submission 92528) | Coral microbial communities from Lord Howe Island, Old Settlement Bay, Australia - Cyphastrea 1 metagenome | ecosystem: Host-associated > Invertebrates > Cnidaria > Coral ... | reverse complement strand
TTGAGGTTCCGCCATGCACAGGATTCCCGAAGTTCGGGGCTCAGCAATTTAGTGGCTCTGTGATGGGCAGGTGGTAGCTTGGCCATGTAGACACTTGGATTTAGATTAGTATATACACAGAGTGACACAGTGAGAGCAGAAATTACTCTTGATTGATAATATAGCATTATATAGCCTGATATGTTTTGATGACATGCAACCATCATACATACAAAATAATCATGATGGTTTCAGTGCTCAGCCCATGGTTTTGGAAGATTTGGGAAGATTTTTTTGTAGCAAGGCTGATAAGATCGAAGAACTGCGGCGGAAGGACTGGCGGGCAAAGAGGATTCGGAGGGAAAGGGAAAACAGGTTTCGATGTGTTCTCTCGTGTTCTTTGGCTCCCATTTTCATTCTGTTCTGAATCAAGGATGATCCAGCGCTCTTAAGTATAATCTTCCGGCCTATTCTGGCCTCCATATTTGGCAAAAAGACAGAGGACGTTGCAATGCGTATCGTCAGACCAGATTCGGCAGAGTCGCACTTGGCAAGCGCAGGATTCAGAGTTTGGTGATTGGCATCGCCATGACAGGTTCGCTTGTGGAGGTTTCATCCTGGTCGGTCCTGGTTCATCCATTTAAAATTTACACCCACATCATTCCAAATCCATTGTCGTCAAAGTTGTCAACTGGAAAGGGATGGAAAGGGTCCAGAGCAGGATTGAAACTGCAGCTATTTCCAGCTCACATTCCTAGATGCTGCCAGGGCACTTGGCGGCACGCTCTTGCCTGGACTGGATTTGGCTGACCCGTTTGTGGGATGGTGAAGTGCTGCTTACTTAAATGCTATTGGACAGTAAGTATGATGTATATATATAGGCTGTTCAATACATTCAAGAACAACAGTCAGTTGTGACAAACAAAAGCTGTGTGTTGCTTTCAATCTGATCTCTCACGTATGACGTTTCAGGAAAAGATAAGCTGTCTAGGAGCATTCCAAACATTTGTCAGGCGAGTTGAACCGATATGCGACATATCATCTGGGGTGAGCATTTTCAACACGTTTTTACTGACACACCCTCACAAACCAGCCTATCAAACTGGAAAATTGAGGACGTGCTCTCGGATGACATCATTTCTTGGCGGAATTACTAATTATGACAAGCCTCGCTCTTGGGAAAAAGGTGGACCATCTCCAGGTGAACAAAACGAGGTAATCCGCTGCTTTGGCAGCCAAAAAAATCCAACGCGTGACATGCCTCCTCCAAAGAAGACAATTGAGGAACGACTTGCCGCAAAAGCACAAAGTCTGAGCAAGGCTGCTGCCAAGTGGCGTAGAAAGAAACATATAAATGCCAGCGAACGCGACTCAGACTCTGACAGTTCAACCACCAGTGAAACCAGCACTCTATCAGCCGCATTTGCCGCGCCTGCCCGCTGCGAGTGAAAATTGTGGGTCTTCCCACTAAAACTCCATTCTTTGGTTTGCCATAAGAGATGCGCAAGCTAGTTCTTTGAAGTTGTTGCGCCGCAAGCAAAACCTTGGAAAACGTAAGCGAAATGTAAGCTCCTACGTAAGCTTTGAATTCTCGGCAAGGAGATATAAAGGAATTTTGAACACAGCTCAGTTGGTCTCCAAGTCAAGTCATTCGCGGAGAAGCAATATGACTCTACGGAGGGAATGTGATCAATTGGACATAGTCATAGTTGAACCATATGCGATCATATACGGCATGGAAAGTGGAGGTGGGTTGAATATATCAGCCAAATGAACCCAATCCTTGGATGGCATTTGAATGGACATGTAATCACATGTCATGTAAACTACAGTAATTATTCACGAACAATTCAGGACTAATTTCTGTTGGCATCTTCCAATGGCATTGCATCAGCTGTTTCGATTTTGGAGGACAGCTGGATGTCTCCGAAGGCCCATGTCTTTCGGTGCAAAGTTGGTGATCCGGATTCGATTGAGTGCAGGAAACTTGTTCAGCTATTAACTGAACACGTTTCCTGCACTCACTCGGTCCAGTGATGCCAGTATGTACACCACATGAATCACATGGATGCCTAGTGTATCTCTACTAGAATGTTTGTCACCAGCCATGAACTGCAAACTGTTGAGATCAGAAATTGCCATCTACTGACCATTGGAAAGCACGTTCAAAGCAAAGTCCCTCAAACCTCTAACATAGAACAGTGAGAATGGTCTTGAAAACTGAATCTTTGGCCCTCTAAAAGGAACGTATTTTTGTAATTGTTTGTGCAGATCTTGGTCCGCCTTCGGGGAACGACCATTGGAAGGTGCGGCTCCACGTGCAGCTGCTCGCTGGAATGCAACTTGGTTTGTCAATACGGCAAGTCTGAAAGGAACCGGCAGCAGGATCGCGATACTGGCTTCGCAAGGATGTGATCCTGTCTTGAAACGTGGCTTACTCAAGACACAAGGACTGAATACTGTTGCACAAGCTAATAGCACCCTTGGCTTGCATAGCCAAGGCTGCCACAACAATTGAGCTTCCCTCTTTGGCCGGGGCTCTCGGATTGATCCCGATTCCAGCTATCGGATTCATACTTATTCCTACAATCCACAGCATCGCTAAAGATTTGAGTTACGTTGAGTTCACCATTGAAGGCATGAAGTCATAAAGAGATATAAAGAGCCTGTTTCGTAACATGAGCGAACCCCATAAGTGGGCTTGGGTCATCAGAGGCTCTCTTGGCATCTTGGCTCATCCTAAACCAATCTGAAGAGCTTGGTGATGCTCGTTGCAAAAGCCAAGGCAGCCACAGGTTCAAGTGCGCAGATGTCACCCTGGCGCTTTGCAGGGCTGCGGTCACAAGTCCAAGTGCATATGCAATATACATCAATATCCCATAGGATCCATGTATGCTATATATGGTAACATTTACCATCAATATACCCCCAATGTTAGCATATATAGCATGCATGGATCCTATGGGTATACTATTTGTTTGTCTATATTAGTTTTAGTCTATTTCCTTGTCTGGATGATAAGGATGATAAAGGCCCGATTTCATCTACAAGCCTGCAAGGGGCCTGAAGTTGGTTGAAACCACCTCTGGACCGAGACACTGGATCCTTCAGCTGCAGCCCATTCCTCCGGGCTCTATTTGTCATTTCGAGAAAAAGAACATGTCAAAATAAGTCACAGCGTTGCTCATTCCTGGGGCTACGTTGCTACGTGGATTCAACTGTGCTGAAAATGACAGGGCCTCGACGGCGCAGGTGCGTTTTTTTTTAAACGGCTTTGACTCAACATCAGTCGACTGTCTTTTAACTGAATCACTGGTTTACTTCCAGAAGCCTCATTAAATCCGAATGAAGGACTAGGCACCTGTGTCTCATCTCCTTATCAGAGAAGTTGCTTATATACTATAGTTATTGTTTCTGACTGTTTACTTTCCTCGTCATGTGCATTCCCTTCTCCAAATGATGTCATGATGTCCTGCTGTCCTACTCCAGAGGTTCAAGGCCAAAGCCGGCTTTGCATAGCGAAATGGATTGACCAAACTTGGATTCCAGCATTGTGTTGCTGTTTATGTATCGTTTATGTAGTATGTCAGCACGGCTATGTCGAACAGTCTGTCAGACAAGCCAGATCAACAGTATGCATTTTTATCCGGCCTTTTACAAGATTTGTCTCAGGCAGCATTTGGATTGGTGGACCGATCTGAGTAGTGAGACCTTCCCATTGCTGAAATAACTTTGCGGGCTGAACTGAGATCCAGTGGAACTGGCTCACTGCTGATTGAAATCTGTTGAGCACAGTTGATCAGGAGTTTGTCACCCACAGGGTCAGCATGTAAGGCTCATGACCAACATCAGTGCCTGCTTTCACCAACTGGTTTCTGGGACCAGCACACACTATCGTTTTTATGACGGGGGCAGGGGTCTATTGAGCACCTGAAGCCGCGGATAGAACTGGATCACATTCTCGTGCTGGTGACCTTCCAGCAGGATCAAATATTTGTTAATGTTCATTGATTAGTGTCGCGCACTTGGACATAGCACCCCAAGGTGAAGCTCTGCAAAGCAGAGCATTGCTTTGGTTAGTAGCTTTGCCCTGAAGCACTTGGCTAGAGCAACAAGTGGTTTTCGGAGGCGGTGGCTGTGATGCGGTAGTGTCTACGGACTTCAGTGGACATGGACATGATAAAAAAGGATGGAAAGACCTTCTGTGTGACTCATGGCAAGTGCTGATTCAAAGGATGCGAGAGAACCGTTTCACCAAAGGGTGGCTCGCTATTGTCACCAAGTAGATCGGGTAGGCAAAGCAAATCGCTGCAACCGAAAAAGCCAACAGCCCCTCTGACGGAAGAGGCGCCTTCCGGTCATTTGTTCAAAGCAGCTGGAGCTGGGATGCTTTCCTTCATGATGCATGTTTGCATATGTTTGCTATATGTCGCATATACAGTCATATACATGCATATATATAAATTATTTGCATATAACTTTGTTAAATTTATTCCATACATCAAACACTGTCATATAATTGATCATGCGTGTGTGTGTGTGTGTAATTATATGTTCAGTCCGGGGCACACAGGCCGTGTGCTGGACAGTTTGGATTCCTTTTTGCCCGAACAAGCTGCGAACAGCACGAGCCACCTCAGAAACCTGAGCAAATGGGACAGATCTGAAGGGCCTGGAAGGTTGTGGAGGCATGTGAAGTTCTTCAGCCAGTTCAGCTACAGCAATTCTGAATAGCAGCGCTATGTGCTAGAACTTTGGTAGTATTGGTAGCCCTTCTTATATCTTCGGTCGGAAGCATTCGGAAGCTTTAGGCCAAGTTGGGGCATGGTTGTGGCCTGTCCATTTCGAATGGCTTCCAACGCCATGGCGGCTCTCTGGGATGGTCGCAGGGCGGCAACAAGATGCACTGAGAAGCTTAAATCTTCAGCTGTCCAAGCACGCACGTGCTGCAGAATGGCAGGAAGCCATCAAGTTGTTCAGGCAGGGATAGAATTCCTGGAAATTCCTGGAACCTAGCTTGACGTTTTAGCTTGAAAAGGATTAACACTGCTGCAGGAAACTTTTACTCACACTATCCATATCCTATTTCTCGTATTTTGATATACTTTAATATTCACTTCCTTGAGTCTTCCTTGATGGTACAGTATGAGGTTTGTTTCGATGGCAGTCCTGAGAGGATTCTGTCCCGTCCCACTTTCGTTTGAAGTCCTGTGATGCTAGACTTGGTTTGAAACCAAGGGTGGGTGAGGCTAGGGCCTTGCATTTTTTGAGTTTGGAAGGGCAATCAGCATCAGCATGGTACAAGATCATGTCAGATCATTATCATATCATAGCATAGCACAGCATATCACGCATAATTCTGTCGATCCATGTGTCCTGCACAGGTCGGGTACAGGGCTTCAAAAAGACGTGGTGACCTTCGGCACAGTGACGTGGCAGGAGAGTGCCAAGTTGTGATGCCGGCGTGAAGTTCTTGGATCCTGTGACTGTGACTGGTAGAGATCCAGGGCAGATCATTTGGATCCACAAGTTGGAAAAGCATCCTGACAGATCCTGACAGCACTAAAGCCATATAGGTTTGCTTGTGCTTCTGTGGATGAAGCAGTTGCCAAATGATTTCCAGATTTTCTGAAGTTATTTGCCTAGAATAGAATTCCTTTGTGATCTTTGTGCCAATGCTGCTGAGGTGGTCAAGGCTATCGGCAAGGCCATGTTGTGGCGACAAGTTTTGCATTGGCTGACCCTTGCCAGCAGCTGCCAGCATGTTGCATGGCAGTGGTCCCTATAGGTTGTGGAAGCTGGTCCCAGCAGCTAATCTTAGATAAAGGCCAGGTCCCCTGAGCCACAGCGCCTCCATTGTGACGCACATCGTCACCTAAGAAAATCGATTTTCGTATGGCCGAAACATGAGGGCACCATGGCACATGTTGACCCCTGCTCAGAAACAGAAGTGATAACATGCAGTAACGTTGGGAAGAGATGGGGGGAGGACGTTTTGTTTATGATAAGGGGCTTCAAATCACAACCACTTGGGCTGGTGCGCCTTTTCAAAGGAACTATGTGGCCTCCAGCAGCCTTGCTGGCAGCACCATCCTCCTCAACTCAGCACTGAGCTGCTTGTCCGATGCTTCAAGATGGAGATCAGCAGTAGACGCTAGGTCTGGCTTGGTGCCAAGATTTCACCATATTTCACCTTTTTATTTTTTTTCTGCAGCCACTAGTGTGTCACTTGCGTGAGGTGAGGCTTGAATTGCAGGGGAGATAGAAACGTTGGTCGAAGACGGAATACCTTTGATGAAAAACGGGATGAAATGGATTCCAGCCCTTGTTTTGCGGGATCAAAGTGTATGGAGATCAGCCTTGTGTGAGTTGAGGAAGTGTATGCCCGAAGCACAAAGACATCGGTGCTGTGTGACGTGATCACAGTGAACAATTTGATCAGCGCTTGCCACTGAAGCTGCAGCTTACTTCATTTTTGGATGAGCTCAAAGCCATCAAAGTTTGGCGGATTTTGCAGGTGTTCTTGGTTTTTTGGTGCCAAGTGCCAAGTGATAAGACACGAGAAGACGCATTGTTCCGATTGATGGCATTAAGGCCAGCTACAGTGGCAGAAATGCTTGCAGCAGGCTGGAAAGATACAGCAAGAAGGCGTTGAGACTGACGTTGTGACGCACAATGCGGCCCAGCTTGCAAGGCAGTCGAGAGTCTAGCGAGGTTCTGAATACCACTGAATGGCTGTCTTATTTCTCTTGTTTGTCGTTTGAATTCTTGCAGATTAAGATGATTAAGATTAAGCATTAAGCTTCGTAAACATGTGAGTGGATAAACCTTGGATCAAACTAAGATGAATTGAAAAGAATTGAGATGTCTCCAGTTCTCTCCCCGTCTTCGCAGTCAGAGCAACAACTAGAAGCTCAGGTGGTCCTTGCATCTTTCAATGGCACCACCTGGACATCAGCCATGGCTTGGTTGAGCAACATGCTCGAAAAAGGTCTCCAACGCACAGCTGTCACCTTTGGAACTGCTATCTCTGTTCATGACCCTTGATGCAGCAATTGCATGTTGGAGCGAATGCATTACCGGCATCATGGTATGACTGGAGCAGCATCATGGAAAACCTTTGCTAGCCGCCTTTGTGTTCTCCATTTTGCCATTATGTGCCCTTCATGTGGTCAATTCACGGGTGCAATCTTGTGTTTTGACCTTGGTGCTGTACAATTTCAGCACATGTTTCGATGTGACACGGCTACCGCTCCCATGTTGCACCCAGGATGTAAAAGATGACTTTCGAACTGGGCAGCGTGCTTGGGAGCGATCTCTACTGTGTGCAGAGCAGGTGAGCCAGCTTAACATAGCTTAACTACTACTGTTTATAGCTTCGTGATGCTTCGTGAAGGATTGCGGCAACATGTTCATCACCCAGGACCCAGGCAGAAAATTGAGAGAGAGAGAGAGACAGCCTGTGATGCGTATTCGGGGGTTTACTTTGACTTCGGTTTGCAGGTGAGGAATGCTGCCCTGGAGCCAAACATCATTTTGGGCAATGCTGCCATCACCTCTTGTGAGAGAGCATCCAGGCGGGCGGCACTGAGCTTTCAGTGTGAAACCTACTGGGCAACACTGGGCACTGGGGTTAGGTCGTAGCAGTCTATGTTAGGTCACAGCAGTAAGCGCGCCGGAAACACACAAAAATAAGATAAAATAAGTGTAAGTTGTGTAAGGCAGTTTTTCATGGCAATTTGGATGTCAGAAGAAGATATGGAATTCCTTTTCCGCATGAGCCTGCTATGACTCCGGTGACTTAAACCATTGCAGCGATTCTATTTGGCAACAGCCCCTGCTATTACTGAAAACGGGATGCTTTGGCTAAACCGTACTTGATCCATCTTCATCCATGCGCTCATAGGCTAGGAAAATTAGTTCTATCAAACAAAACCCCTGCGAGAATATAACAAAACAGTAAACAGTAATCAGTATCATCTGCTCTGATGCCACAATGTACCCGTACAAAGATGCAAGGTGGATGTGGTCTTTGACTCTTTTATCAACATTGAGCCACTGTGCTGCATAGCAGACCCTTTTGGCCGATGAATAAGGATGGCCGCCTGGTTGCTTACAGGACTTGAGTGATCAATTGACACTAGGACGAAAGGAGCTGATGGCTATTGCACGGCATATCCGGACATTGATATCAGGAGAATTCAGGAGAGTGCAGATGGTTTACTGCAGATTGTATGGGTCCCTGGTTTCTTTTTCAGATGTCAAAGCTACCAGCCTGATATAACACTTGCAACCATGTTCCTCAGCATTTCAGTTTCACATAATTTTCATATATGGATTTGTTCAGCCCTCGCCCAGTTTTTCACACTGACGAGATGTGACCAAGATAGAGTCATTGCTTCCGAGGCCAGCTCCTTCAACCCAATCTGGTGAGCCTGGCGGCCCTTGGTAGCGCCTGTGACGAAGCCACCTGCTGGAAGACCTCCTTGTCTTTGCTGAATCATGCAGCTCGGTTGATCCCGGTGTCAGAGTTGTGTCAGCCATGCCCACTTCATGGCTCCTGGACCTGTGTTTTGCTGGAAGGTTCCACAGTGGTTTGGTGCTAAGACGTCTTCCAGGAGAGATAGAGTTGAGTGGGTCACACATTATCATGTTGTGATTTGTGATACACTATGGATGGTCACATTGGGTCAGATTCAAATTTGGATGTTCTTTGATTTTTGCTTTGTCCATCCACTTTGCCTTGGAGGATGCGATCTGCGGCAACTGCGTGCATTAACACTGTGATGAGTGCCTCAGGACAGCTTTTCAATGTTTTTCAGTGATAGTTTGAGTCGCTTGCCTGGAATGATCAGAGGGCAACTGCGTAAGAAAACCTTCAGGTGACAGTCAGCCACCATCATAGATATCATAAAATGAGAATGTAGAAATATGTGGAAGAATAGAGGAGGGAACAATTTCCCGAACATGCCTTGTGTAGCACTTGTAGGGCTAAAGTCTGGCTTGGCATGGCTGTGTAGTTGTTTAAAGTTCCGAAATGTTGCGAAGGAAAGGTGATGCATTGGAGCCGCTCCTTGCAATTGGTAGAAGATATGGCAACTTGGATGTAAGTGTAGATAGTGTGAGCATGTGCGAGCCCTTTCTTCAAGTTTGTATGCTCGATTCATATTTATGTCAATTGTTTCTTGCAACCTTTAGACTGTCTTTGAACGATTTGTCCTCATGCATTTCTTATTTCTTATTGTCAATATACATCTATATAATGCTTTTGCTTGCATTCAGGCCAAGGCTATCCATTCATGAAGCCACAACTCTGTCAGCACCCTGTCGAGGTCTTTCTCCGTTTGACACCCAGTTCCACCACTGTGACTTGCCTCTTGATGACAGCTGCCGACGCAGAAGATGTGGTGACGGGTTTGGTCAAGCAGCTTTGCAACGAGGCCCGAGCCGGCTTCCAGATTGCTGTGGGATGCACCGAGTTAGGATATCTTACGATAAAGCGCACAAAGCGAGAGATGCCATTCCAGGACTGTAATAGATGGCGTGACTGTGTAAGCAGAAGATTCCGCCATGGAACTTCCCGCCATGTTCACCTCCAGACATCCCCAGATTTGTAGCGACAGAATGCGACAGATCGATAGGTTCGTCCGGACATGTTTCATTTGAACGCCTTGCTGGGTTCCTTTGCTCGGCGCTCTGCTTGGCACCGAGCCCTCCACGTCGCCTCCACCGCAGCGGTTGATGCAGTGGGCGCTCGGGCCACATGGGCAGCGCTCCCGAGCGATGGCTGGCAGCGAGCCATTGATGCTATGGAGCCTGCCTGGGATCACGTGGGAGTCGATGTTGATCTCTGGAGGTTGGCTCAAGGTGGTATATTTGCGAATTGTTCGATCATGTTGATTATGTTGACTATGTTGACTTGAAGTTAATTTATGTTAATTTGATTTCTTGAAGTCCTATGGGGAGCCTAAGATGTTTTTTTGTCTATGTTTATTTTACTTTTAGGCTCCCGAGGCGATCGGTCGAGTCTCATTTAGAATGATCGGCTGAAGATGGCTGAAGGCTCACACAGTTACAGATCTTTCTTTTTGGGGGCGCGCTTTGTATTCGCACAATTCAGTCACATCAAAGACAATCCGTAGACGTCAGATAGCTGCTGGACCCAATTTGAGAAACAACGATTTGGTGGCCAAATTTGCTGTGCGGATAAGATCGAATAAGGGCTTCTGCCTAACCATGGGCATTCTAGGTTTTTACAAAGCGAGGACGTTTGTTGTATTGGATTGTATTCTTTTTTTCTTATTCTGGGGCTCAAAACGTCTCAACACCGGAGTGCCGCCGATGCTGCAGCAAGCCGTTGCAGGAGTATTTCCAGATCGCGGCATCGGTGGCATCCTACACCAGCATCATAGATTGAGCCTAAGCTGATGTCATTCCAGGACTGTCATTCTGTTGCGACAAGACCGAGCATTTTGCACCCATGACATGATGCACATATGCATTCTTACGGCTGTGTGTAAAATTGTAATTGTTTAAAGAATTATTCCACATATGCGCATAGAGAAGCATAAAGATATGATATAAAGTTGTTGATTTGTGTTCATAGACTTTACCAGATTTTAGCAGTAGCAGTGCTGCCCAGGCTGTGTTGACGTTTGGGCTGTGACGTTTCAGCTCTTTTCGGAGCTGCTGCTAGATGCCTTGGTTCCAGATGTCGTGACCAGCAACGCAATTCTGCGAAGCTGTAGCCTAGCCGCAGCTTCGGAGCAGACATGGGCAGATGGTATCAACATGTATCAACCCAAATTTCAAAAGGTATGAGACCCTGGATGGATGTCGGTTATGATATGATATGACGTGATTTGATCTGATTGCAGAATGAGACTGCAGTGATATCGTAACTTACCCATTCCACTTCAACGTTTTCATGTCTCTGTGAAATACAAGAATCCCTGTCCCGACGAAAACCTCCTGGGGTATGCCCAGTGGTGTCAGGTGATCCTGCTGGATGGCTCAATGCCTTTCAGCTGCACAGTACCCAGCACCAGGCAATTGCACTGCAACTTCTTTTGTCTTGGACCCTGAATTATGGACCCTGAAATTATTAGTCTATTTATATCTATTTATGTCTATTTGCATTCACGTCTGCCAAGACTGTGTTCATGTTTGGTTAACTTTGTTCCGAACATCGCGGCGCCAACTTCACGGTTTGATCAATGCTGTGCACAGGACATCATCACCTACACCTCTATGCTCTCTGCATCTGCTGGAAAATGGACGGTCGTCCTGGCATTGCTAGGCGGCTTGACTTTCGTTTGCGACACGATTGGAGAAATCGAAGTATATACTGTAGTGTAGGCTGCTGCTGTCACAGGCCACAGATTGGTAAAGCGTTCTTGTCTTGATTGGAAATCAGCCGTGCCATTTGCATGCGAACACCTGTTGTCAGTTCGCACTTGTATTATCTTGTATTATCACAATAATTAAGTTCCGTAAGAAGTCTCATGAACTAGGTCCATCTCATCGTCTCATGTCTTCACCCTTCGGCTATTCCTACTGATCAATATTGATTCATGTGGGTAACCCAATACTAAGCAAGCCTACCATTTGGGGATGATGTTCACCACCCATCTATAGTGATTTTGGGGGTGGTTGATTATTGGGTTGACCATGTTAGATTGTCTTATCATTCAGTTCCTTCACTGGACTACTTTGGCACGAGCACAGTCGCAAGATGTCGCAAGCTGCACCCTTCAGGCGACATGCAATCCAGAAGGCTGCAAGCATCGCGGTTGACTTACTTGGCAGCCATGGACAGCTTTGGCTCTTTGAATGCAACATCGTTGTGATGTGGATGCGAAAGAGCTTCAAGCCGTGCTCTAGGCATAGACCCTATTAAATCCTTATAGCCTTATAACTAATAACAGTTCAGAGGTCTACGTGCAGTTTGGTTCTGATTTCAATAGCGTTGCTTGGGTTTTTGATGTTTTTTTTAATTACCCGCCATGCATCGCCGACACCCTTCAGCTGTAAGGTTATGTGTGTGATGAAGATCATTCCAGGGATTTCTCGACGCTGGCCACCATGTCAATGTGTCACTGGGGTAGATGAGACATGATGAGACGACCAATTGGGTTGCAGCTACTTGGTTCTTTGGGTTCCTTTCTGTTTGACATTCCCGAGTGCTTTGTAGTGGAAGGGTCGAATCTTCCAAATAATGGAATAGTGAGTGTGTGGCATATAAAGTGGGAAGATGATCGGAACAAATAGACAAAAAGGTCGTATGACTACAGACTATAGATGAAGAGTGATACTAAACTTCACTGTAAACAAGACTGTGAGGGACTCTATGGACCTCTACAGGTCCATGTCTGAACAGACATTCTCGGCGTGTTTGTTCTATCTAAGTTTATGTAACCCAGCCCTGTGACCCAGCCTTTGGCTCAAGACGCGTCGGCCCATTCAACTGACACGAGCGTGCACACTAGCAAGAGGATCCTGGATTGAGGCCCCGTGACCTTGCAGCGCATGACGACTTTTTCAGATTGATGAAGATACATATATTCCGCATACACTCAAATAAATAATTATAGATAAATAAATAAATAAATAGTAATATCAGAATCAATATATATATATACATTCCATTTGTATTACATGCACCTGCATTCCAATTAAACCAGATCTGGGGCGCAACTCACTCGTTGTTTTGCCAGGAGGCATTGTGCAAGCTTTGAGCGGCATGGTGTTTGGTAGTTTTTCCGGCGACTGAGTTAGCTGCTCAACTTTCTTACTCATTGCTTCTGCCATCTTCTGCCACTTGCCACTCCTACCCCTGCCACTGCTGTCCCTCACACTTTTCTGCTGAACCGTTTGATGGCTCCTTGCTTGGATGAGTGGGCGTGCTGCTGGTACCACAGTGTCCTAGTCGTCTATTTTCTGAGTCGGAGCTGCCATGCAGATCACGGTTCCCACAAGAAAGAACACTTCACAACATAGCGAGGGCCCATTGCAGCGTTTTGTCATCCACTTTCCCACCAAGAGAGATAGGCATGCAAATTTGCAAACAGACGATTGCCTCGCCAGGTGTGCTCCTGTCATGGCGATGGCAAACGGGACCAGAGCTTTCTTGGGATGCGGATATTGCACAGAGGCTGGCCGTTTGATAAATTGCTCCTGCATCTCGTCAGTGTGTCAGTTCCGTGCACCTGTCTCCTCATGTCATTTGGCGGTAGCGTCCGCATCCGCAAGATGATCAACTACAACAGACTGTACGCAACTGAACTGAAATTCTCAAGGCTTGGTTTGATCACAACGTATAGCCATGCTGTTTGCCGCTGCATTGGAGTTTCCATGAGGGGATTGAGGGAGTTTGGTGAGCCAACGTGTTGGGTTGAAATGATGCACCACTCTCTATCCAGTCCAGATCTTCCAGCTGGCAGCTGTCTCATCAGGCGTTTCCTGAGAGGAATCAGCCACTTGGACCTTTGACAGGCGGCCCAATCAGAACTTTGGGTGTTCGTTGTCCTTAGTTCCGGGGTTTATTAAAATGTTGTGGCTGGGCCCTGTGTTATGGAGTGGCTTACTATGCTACTTGTAGACTGTTAATCGGAGCTTATTACATACACATTTACGAACACACACAGAGAATCACGGAGATATATTTTATAAGTAAATAAAGATTTTTATATAACTGCGCAGATATTGCCTTCGGAGTTGCACTTGGTTTTCTTCAAAGGCAATGACTTGGAAAACCATGCGAGAGTCATAGCACATTGATGTCACAAGGACGCCCGCGTCGCAGTGCGCCTAGGTTGGAGGTACACATCAAAATGATTCATCCAGGCCTTTTGAGGAACCAAGTGCACCTGGGTGCTGGCAATGCAAAAGATACGATAGGGATTGAAATTCGATGATATGTTGCGTGCTGCTGGATCTTGTGGGTTTTCCGACCTGTGTGGACAAGATTCTTGGTGTACTGGAACCGATATAGACAGATTTTTCTCAAAGCACCTGGGAAACTATGGTAACTCTCACGCACGCGTTCAAGGTGACAAGGTGACAAGGTGTGACACAGCAGCGCCAGGTCAACCCTATCGTTGCATACCAGCGCCATTGCGACACCGAGAGCACCGCCTAGAGCAGGCACTCGTTGTCGGCGCTGAAACAAACCCAACACATGTATTGCACATGTATGATCATATTGGATTGTAACGCAAGAAGACAGAACGGGGGCTTAAAACCACCGATACGGAGTGGCATGACAATGCAATACACATCAATACACGTTGAATCTACGTATTTTAATCTCAATGCTAAAATGCAGTCAAATAATTTTGAATAATTTTGAAAGGGGGCATTTCCCTGTCTCTTGATTGCTTCAGGCAGCACAAAAACGTCAAAACATGTTGCAGTTGTGAGGAATCACTTGCATTTGACAGTCACTTCTTGCTTCGAGGATTGTTTGAAAGTTGCCCGCTGTTTCGCCAAAGATGTTGCATACCTCTTATGTTCCCATAATTACTGATCTAATAACTTCTGATATATGCAAAGCTTCATATTCATAACTTATTAACTAACATTTTTCATAGTTGAACCATGTTGAACCATGTCGAACCATTTTGAATCACGTTGAACCATGTAGTTCTCTTAACGTGAAACTTCCATGGTTTGCCCCTGGACACACGAGGCACCTCAAGCGGCCATCACCAAGAACTTCCCCCTCTCGGAGGTGGCCAGGCATTGCATCCCAGAGGACTGCTGCTTGGCAGAACGTACCAGAACTTGGTAGAAAACCAACATAAACCAACCATGGAAAACCATGGAAAACCCGTGGTGGAATTTGGAATGTTGGGTCCTGTTAGGTAATATGGTTTCATCAAGTCAACAACTACAAATCAACAACAATTACTTTACTTCGTGTGATCCCCACCATGACATTTATACATTTTCTTACTGGCAAATCTTCTGGCATTCTATCTGACATATCTTCTGACATTCTATTTGACATTCTATCTGGCA
>Ga0126342_10010836_pt1 | contig 16320 bp, 14 predicted proteins | sample Cyp1metagenome_FD_92528 | JGI IMG/M metagenome (GOLD analysis project Ga0126342, IMG submission 92528) | Coral microbial communities from Lord Howe Island, Old Settlement Bay, Australia - Cyphastrea 1 metagenome | ecosystem: Host-associated > Invertebrates > Cnidaria > Coral ... | reverse complement strand
CTCACCAAGCTCATGATAGCCAGCACTGTATCTGCCCCTGGATGCTGTTCCAGCAACTTCATTTTGTTCTTGTTGCATTCATCTTGATGGGCAGATCGGATCTTGATGATGTCATCAACTGTTAGCTCTCTGGTTGCTCTGATCTTTTGCACGGCAGGAAAACATGGCAAACCATCTGTGATGGACAAAACCACCATGGCGCCCAGATGTACCACGGGAGTGCCGGGCCCAATCCTCAGTCGCATCTCGTCATTGAAACGACCAGGAGGTGGTAAGACCGAGCCGAACCTCCAGGGAAGACTCGGAGACCCAGCGAGATGCTGAGGACCTCCGAACCAACAGGCGATGTGCGCAAGCCCAGAAGCGACCTCCAAAGCTATCTGCTCCAGCAATTCCATCGGTACAGTTGCGTATGTTGCGTCCACCAGGTCGCCCTGTGCGTTCTGCAACCCGACTAATTGCAACAAAGGGCTCACATGTTGCGCCACTGCTGTGAGTCGATCGTGATTTTTCAGATCAAAAAACTCAGAGATGATTTTCCCGTCAGAGGAGACCATGTGACACTTCTTCGCATTCAGCTTCTGAGCCGACGCATCTGCCAGCTCATGGATATCCTGGATCGAAGACACCGAACATGTCTCCAAAAGGATGTCCCCTCCAAGGCTGTGGACTGTCACCGAAACCTCCAAACTCTCCGATCTCTCCATAGCTTCAGATCCTGATATCGATACCTATCGATACTGTCGAATCGATGTCGAATCGATGTCGAATCGATGTCGAATCAATGTCTGATATGAGCGCGGCAAGGCAAAACAAAACAACACGGAGGAACTTTAGTCGAAGGGCAGGCAAGTGGAGAACCACCCACTTGAGCCTATGGGTCAAGTTCAAACAGAATAATGTGGAATCATGTGGAACTCTACGAATATATACGAATATACAAACATGCATAAACGTGTGTGTGTGTGTGCCAAAGGTGTTGGCAAATTCTCGCCCACCTTCAGCCAGATTCATCAATTCTAGGTACGCAACGTCGATGCAGGATGACAAAAGGCAAGGGGCAGGCTAGAAAGCCGTTCAAACCAGACTCAGATCCAAAAAAACTCAGAAAATCTGGGTGTGCAGTGTCTTGAAGTGTCTGGAAGTGTCCAAACTGGACGAAAATCTGCGGAAAAAGCGCGCAACGCCACGCGCAATGCGACGCGCAACGGGACGCGCTGTGTGCCTCTCGACGAAATCCAAAGTATGAGCCCAAGAACACCAAGGGCACCTTAGAAGGGCAACTTCGCTGAGTTTTTCGTCACTTTTGCAAGAGACTCATGGTTATTTTTTTTTCTGGTAAAATTCTCTGGAAATGTTCATGGTCCATGAGTCTGCATATTCCAAGAATTACTAGACCAGGTTTTGCAGATGTTGAATCGGGCAGCTGCAGAAATACCAGGCAAATACCTGATACATCCACATCGAGCAGCGACATTTCGAGGTGGTCCAGGCATGTCCAGGCTGCCGCACAGAAATACCAAACCACAGAACCAACAGCGCAAACATCGTTGTGAAGGGCACGGCACCTGCCACATCTTCAAAGCACAAACCCATCCGACGGTCCATTTGGTGACTGAGCAGCATCCCTGAGCATCCCTGAGCATCTGACCAGAGGATTTCTGACCCCAAATGAACAAGTTCAGGATGAAAAAGACCAGAAAGATCACCCTCAGGTCACAGAAAATAAGCTTCAGCAGGGCCCATCTGAACTTTGTCCCAAAAATGATCCCAAAAAATCAACATAGTTTGATCATCATTTGCCAGTCAAAATCGGCAATCAATGGGCGAAGTTTGGTGATACATCCATCTACATCCATCTATTTTTTTTGGGACAAAGCCAGGTTCATGCCCAAAATTTTCGTTCCAATCAGGTTCTCAGCTCCGATCCCTGGGTACAACATGGCCGTCATCAGGGTGTTGGTCTTCCAGTCCTCTCCATTGAAGACCTTGTAGAGCCTGGCCTCCACAGATTTTCCACGATTCTGGGCATGGCTGGGCATAACTAAGCTATGCCCAATAGCAAGGAACAAGATGGAACAAGGTCCATCTTATCAAAGTGCCTTCTAGGCAAGTTGGATTGTGTTTCCAACGAAACATACCTGACATACCTAATGTCGTATTCAGAGCACAGCAGACTTGTGAAATGAGTACAGAAGTAAATATGCCCAGAGGGCAAAGATGTGTAGTGACGCCACAAAGACAACCAAACTCAGCACAACTAATATCAACTGGTTCGACTGTCCACCTTCTTTGTAACCACTGAATATGTTTTTTCATCAGTGGCACATTCTTTTAAGGCAAAAACAAAACAAGAGGCCAAAACACTCTTCCAGAATCAGGATATGTCCATGATGACATGCCAAGTGATTCTCAGCTAAAGAAACCATAAAAAATCCATCGCATCCCTCAGCCAGGGCACAGAGGAATAGCCTCCAAACACCTCAGCGCAACTGGAAATGACGTGCAGCATCGTGCAGCTCTGAGGTTTTTTTGAACCGAGGCACTCCCATAAAGGTGAACAGCATCATCATGGACTGTAGGAGGCCACCCCTGACATCCAGATCTGAGGATTCCTTCATATCATCCATTTCACATCTCTTGATATCCATGAGTCTCAATGTTTATCAATCTGGGTAAATTATAATATTTCACTAACCTGAATTAAGGCCATTTGGGGATGATTTCCCTTACTAACCATGATTCCAGTGAGGTCGCAGTGAGGTCGTTATAATTTACCCAGATCAATCCATTTGAACCGAAAAAAACTTCAACTCCGTTCATCTCTTGTGATTCTGTCCACAAGTACCATCCACTGCCACCATCCTGGCGCCTGTGCGCAGGTGACAGGAAACCCAAAAGGGCAAAGATCAGCGTCACTATCGACATCCCCAGGATCTGCACCTGGCACCCGAGTTCCAACCCCGAGTTCCTGACGGGGGTCCGAGCCGTAGACCCATAACTTTCTAAAGTTCATATAGCGCCCTTATACAATGTATATATATATATAGATATAGATATTAGATATATATATATATATAACAATGACAACAATGCCCATATGAGATATATTTTGAATACATTGCTACGTTGTTCAACGTTTCCAGCCGTTGCTGTCAATCCCAATCCCTTTCCATCCGCAAAGTCCGCTCCAAGCCACGCCGGATCCCACAGAGACCGCCAGCAGCTTGCCGAAGCGCGGTTTCCGAAAGACATCGCCGTGCACCAACTTCCAGCCAGTCTCCTATGCGAGAAGTCATAGCATGCTGCAAGGACCTGAACATGGGACCCTTTGTAGATTTATATTATACATATATATATATATAATATATATTATATTATTATATATTCTGTAGATAGATAGATATGTCAATATTGGGATGTACCAGAATCAGTCTTTATTTAGGCCCGGCTTCAAATTGTTGGCCCCTATTTTGGGGTGGTTTCAGATCCTAGAACTAGATATTTTCGAAGTTGTGGATCCATTCACACACCTTTGTTTGAGGCGTACCCAACAGGAGATCGCTAGAGATCATTGGGGTCTGTTGTACATCAACTGACTTCATCCTGCCCCTGAGATTTTGTGAAGGAGAAGCCCTGCTCGGAAACCGGAAGGACTCGGTTTAGCCTCCTCCTAGTCCTGGGGGTTCCTTTTCAGACATTGACTTTTCCCCGTCATGGAAGCAGCTTGCGAAGCAAATACAATAGACATTAGAGCCATCTACAAGTATTCTGCCGGATGTTTACATGTTCATTTTGTTGATCTTGTCGCCCCTAATTTCTGTTGGATAACGGCAGGATCTCTTTAAGCCATTCAGGTTTCCGTTTCAAAACAAATATGTAAACCACGAGTTGTCTGTTTCACGTCTATTCTGCTCAAGGTGATTGACAATGTTGATACTGGTAGAAATGTGATTCATCAAAACATCTTCAAAATCTCCATCAGATAGTGTCTTCTGTATTTCACCGCATTTCACAGGATATACTTCTTTGAAGTTGTCTCCAAGTGGAATCCAAGTCACCCAAGTCGTCATTACCATATTCGTTGTAGTAAATCGCTAAGAGTGTTTCAATATGGGTCCGGAATTGTTTTGGGAATTACTTTTTTGCCGTTTTGGGATTTTGGGGGGATCTGCTGTTCTGTCCGTTTTCCTTGCAATTTGCAGCATTTTGGAGCTGGAAGCTGCCATTTCAACGGTACTGCGACATTTTGGAGTTCGAACCTCTCATTTTTATTTGCAATTTTTTTGGTGCTCAAACTTTCATGTTGGATGTTATTTTGCGATTAGGGTCCATTTAGGGTCTGTTTAGGTTTGTTTGGGTGTTTATTTCGGATTGGTTTAGGGTTGGTTTTGTTTTTTTGAGGGTTAGTTTTATGGTTGGTTTGGGGCTTATTTAGGTTGGTGTAGGATCTATGTAGGGTTGGTTTAGGGTTTTTTTAGCCGTGGTTTAAGATTTATGTAGGATCTATTCAAGGTTGGTTTCGGTTTTAGTTAGAGTTTGTTCAGGGCTTATTTAGGCTTGGTTTAAGATCTAAGTGGGGTGGGTGTATGATCGATTTAGGCCTGGTTTACGGTTTATTTAGGGTATATACAGTAAGTTTCAGAGTTTGGGTTTGTTTAGGGGTTATCGTTGTAGTTTGGGTTTATTTAGGGTTGGTCTGGGGTAAGCTTTTAGGTTTTTTTAAGGGGTTACTTAAAGTTGTTTTAGTTTTGTTGGGGGTTGGTGTGGTGTTTGTTTAGGATAGGTTTAGGGTGTATTGATATTATGCACTTGGGGTTTATTCAGGCTTGAGAAGCAAAAAACAGAAAACAGCGGAGAAGCAGAACAGTGGAGAAGCAGAGAAGCAAAGAAGCAGAAAAGCAAAGAAGCAGAGAAGCAGAGAAGCACAGAAAGGAAGAAAAACAGAAAAGCAAAGAGCAAAGAAGCAAAGAGAGAAGCAAAGAAGCAGGGAAACAGAAATCCAAACAAAATGCCAGTCAGGTTTTCTGGTGCTAGTGGATAGTCTGGTTGTTCATCGTCTTGCTTGACTCAACCAATCTCTGTGACCACAAATCCACTTTCAGACACTTCCATGACTTCTTCTTGGTATTCTATATAACTTGGTATATTTGATTAAGAACGTTGGGTATCTTCTCATTCATTGGTGATGATATATATCCTGCTCTTTGTCCTCTTCATGCATAACCTTGATTCCCTTCTGCTTCTTGAGATACTCAAATCTTAAATCTAATATCCTTGTATTTCAGATACTGCAGTGCTTTGATGAGTCACAGTCTAAGCGTGATTCATGTTGCTGGGGAAAATATGAACAGACAATTATAATTGTTGAAAGCAAGTTGTTCGTCGGCTATAGTTGCTTTGCATCTTTTGTATGTCTGTGAGTGCTTTGTCATTGCCCAGGTTTGTCTACCTCATGCCGTTCTTTTCTTCAAGTTCACATTAATTCTAGTCCATCGTCTGACTACAAGTTTTTCAACCTGGTTGAGGTGGGTTTCGAGTTTCGATCCCGTCAAAGTCCAGAAGCCTATCTCCAGTCTTGAGCTTCTTTTGACCCTTTTGAGTTCCTGTCATTTGACCCTTTTTGGATCCTTTTGGATGATGGCATTCCAATACAACCTGGTGTAAGGCAAGGGTTTCCTCGTGCTATAGCGTTTATACTTCAAATGGCGCACTGCAAGTACTTTGGGCCGGGGCTGGGGATTGGGGTGCTGTAAAGTTAGACTAGGCTTCAACTCGGTACACACATGTTCAGCAACATCGACATCTGGGCCAAATGGTTTCTTGTCGCAAATGCGGCCGGCTCTCCAACGAGTGGATGTTGCGCAGGAAGTAGCAAGTGATAGACTGGTGAAGAGCTTCTACAAATCAATCCATCCTTGTCCAATATTGTTTTTGTCTATCTGTTGCCATGTGCTTCTGTAATCATGCCTACGCCTACTATAGGCTTTCTTGAGTCTGCTGCCGAAAGGTGGTACGTGTGTTCAGAAAATCAAGCCAGAAATGCTCATTGAAGGGATCGACCCAAAGAAATTGAAGAGAGTGTTACAAACAAACTGCTTGAATTCAAATTCATTACACAAGAGTCCAGGCTTGGAAGACTCTTTGGTTACGTCATTCGCTCCTCACGTGCGTGCCGATCAAGACATCAATGTGCGCAGTGGCGAAAACCCTATGTCATCCTCTGCTAATCCTACTTGTCTTCAGCGCGATCTTCTGCGCTGCTTCCGCGACCACAGTTTCAACTTCCGCGGATGATTGGTAAGTTTATTCTGCTTCCGCGGAGCTTCCGCGAAAACAAACTCCTCATGAAGATCAAAAGTTGAAATCGTCTTCCGCGGCCCTTCCGCGATCGGACGATCAGTCTCTGCTTGCGGACGTGGGTTTCACTTCCCGAGGCCCAACTTAGTTTCATCATGTTTCATCCACATTTTGCTTGCTTACTTGGAGGTTTTTGAGGCTGCTCAGGTTATCACGAGCACTTGGAAGCGACCTAGCGACCTGTCCTAAGAAGATAAAAATGGGCGAATGTTTTCATAACCTCAGCACGGAACAAGGGCAAATGAAAGCAAATAGTGGGCAAAATGAAAAGAGCACCTGCATGGATCTCTGTCAAACATTCTAGCGTCCGGTTGAGTGAATCTTTTTAGCACTCCTGGCCAGGACTCCTGGCGTTGATTGTGCCTCTGAGCTCTTCCTGTACTCTGTACCAAATGCACATAGGAGGAAGCCATGTCCGACTTTGCTGAAGGACAGTAAAATATACTAAAACAAAACTACTGGCACAGCATTTTCAGTGGTGATGAGCCAGAGCCACTTTTGACAAGCCTGCGCAGCGTATCATTCCGAGTGCAAAACCCGTAAACCCACTCAGGAGGCGATGGGTTTTGGATGCCCAGGGTCTGCATGCGGCTCCTGAATTTCAGGAGGGCCATGTCTAGCTTTGACCGGGCCGTATTGTCGACTTCAAGTGCAACCTCAAGAGCAGGACGGTCCAATTCATAAGTGCGGAAATGGCTGTTGGAAAGGAAGTATTCATTCCTTTTGACTGGATCAAAAGGTACCTCTGGAAGCAAACTGAATATTTTTGAAGGAAAAGGGTGCCTGCTTTTCCACCTTTTATCGTGCTGTTGCTGGCACCACTCCCCAATGTCCAAGAAGCTCTGGTTAAGCTCTTCTTCCCATTTGGAATATAGTCCTGCTGCTTGGCCCAACTCCTCTGTTGTCACAGCCTCTGTTGTCACAGCCTCTGTTTTCACTGCCTCTGTTGGCAAAGCCTTTGACGCCACCACCAGTTGAGCTGAAAGAGCTTGTACTGGAGCAATCCTGCACAGCTTCTGGCAGTGGATGAGGGAGCTGAGAACGCTCTTGAAGATCTCCTTGCAATGAGTCGACTCTTCACGACTAAGATCAGAAAAGTCCGCAAAAAGACTCGCCAGGTTGTATGCAAAGGCACGGGGAATCATCGTCCGATTCTCTTTCAGAAAGTCTTTCAAGCATTCACTGCTGGCGCCCCTTGTCACTTTGCACGAAGCAAGGACATTCATGTTGGCAGCAGGCAGCATGCTGTAAAGTGTTTGGAATAATTTCCCCAGCGATGGATCACTCTTGTAGCTCCCACTAGTGGAGGCAGGCTCACGCATGATGAAGTTGATGGCATCAACTCCTCCAATGATGTCGGCGTCGATGCTCTCCTGAAGCACCCGCAGGATGTCTAACATCGAATCTGGATCTCTAATTGGAGGAGTGTCCACAATTGTCAAATTGAATGCGTACTGCTTGCCTTCAAAGGCGGGCAGCGTATAGAGGGCCACCTCAGTGGTTCCACCAGCATCACCACATTGAAACCTGAAAGGATCTTCAGGTTCCACCTCCATGATGTAGTTTGCCAAGCCGTTCAGGAAAGTTGTTTTGCCTGCCTCCTCCAGACCAAGCAGGACCATGATCCGCTCAGGTAGGTCATCATCATACTTGAACTGCTTCAGTCTCCAGTTCTTCATCTGAATCTGACCAGCTCTGTATTGCGACTTTAAGCTGAGTTTCAGCAAGGCAGGTTTCTTGCATCTCTCGACACCCTCACACTCCTCAAATTGAGCATGTCGCACCCAACAGCCAGATTGCAAAGCGAGTCTAAACTGATCCTCTTTCAGGTTTGGCTTCTGTTGTGGTGGAGCTGGATCTGCTGGCGCAGCTGGACTTGGGGCGGGTGGTGCAACATCTTTTGCTGGCCGCTTGCTAGTTCCACACATCTTTTCACACAACGAGCCCAGGCCAGGGCAGTTGAAGCAACTCACATTGGCACCTTGCCCTAGGTGGAGGTGGTTGGTGCTCCTCATGTCAAATTCATTGCGCACTGCATCTGGCAACACCTGGTTAGCACCAGGCCACATATGCGCCTGGAACGATCCAGGCTCAAAGGTGACTGCACGTTCCTGGACTGTTCCGGTGGCATTCACAGGCACCATTGCACTTCCCGTGGCAGTCACAGGCACATGGGCACTTGCATTGACATTCACCGGCACATTCGCGGTTGCGTTGAGATTCACATTTGCGGTTGCATCGACAGGCACATTTGCGTCGACAGGTGCTAGTGCAACAGCGCGCAACTCCCTAGCAAAATCAATCTGGACCATTGTCCAGAAAGCCAGAAAAGTGACGACTCGTGCACTCTTGACCCAAATGGCTCGCCTTCAGTGCGTTGATAAAATGTCAAATACTTTAAGCCTGCTAGAACTCAAGCCAAACTGTCAAACTGCAAAGGCATCTCCTGAGCTTGAATCTGGGTCTCCGCGCAGAGAAAACAATGTCTTTGGCATCCACGAAGCACATGGGGCAGACAAGCATCAAACTCACACATAGAACTCAGCAATCGTCCCCCTCATCCATTCAAAGCTTTTACCACCAATTTCAGCATCAAAAGATCCCCAGCCTCCAAAAGCAAAGAACATCAATCTCAAACCCATCCCTTTACCGTTTGTCCCCTTCCTCTGCAGCTTCTTCAGCTGTGGCGAGTTCGTTGTACCTGGTGATGTCACCTCAACAATACCAGCCATCGTAACAGGATTATACCAATGAGGTTTCTGCAAAGTCAAGAAAGGAAGTCGTGGCATGACATGACCACTTCTTCCTGCCAAGGCACGATACAAGGTCCGCAGCAGGATCATAGCTACCTTGGATTGCATACTTGGCTGGAGTTTTCAAAACGAAAGGCGCACGATGCAGGACACATGCTCTTCCCAGTAGTGCGCTGTCAAAGGTGTGCAATGAGAATAAGGCGGGTAAACATAAAAACCAACAAAGTTGGTTCATGTTGGTTCTACCATGTTTTTCGTTTCTCCTTTTCTTCCCCCATTGTCGTTGTGACATGTTGTGACATCCCCAGTGCTGCACCCAACCAAAGTCTGCTAAACCAGAGTGTTGAGCTCTGCGTGAGCTACGCTAAGACCCTGACCATGCCTGACAAGAAGAGCATGATCATCAAGGAATTCCTGCAGAATTGAGCTCCGCTCAGTCTCTTCCTCTGTTGGGGACCTTGAGGACTTTGGGGACTTTGGCGACCTTGGGACCTTTCTCGTGGAGTTGTGTTTCTGCGCCTGTTGAAAATGTAAGCATACTTGGATGCACGAAATATCAAACTCATTGATTTCCCGCCAAGAAAAACACAGGGATCATCAAAGTGGATAGCGTCCAGACATTTTGGAGGACAAATATGGACAATTTTTATTGTATTCCATTGTTTGATTCATGGCAAGATATGCCAAGCAACAGGATGGCGAACCAGTGAATCTTGTCACCAGTCCTTGGCGAGATGATCAGACATGGACCAAATCGATGCATCCGAGATCACCCGGGATGTCTGAGATCACCGAGATCACCACATCTTCAGGTAGTTGTCCCACCTTGAGACCCATCGAATATCACCTCAGATGTCCAGGATGTCCAGGATGACAAAAAAACGTCCTTTGATTCAGAAAGTTTCGGGGTCGCTTACATTCAATTCCTAGTGGTTCTTCACTGATAGATACCAGTTATCAACCAGTGCTACGTTGACTGACCTACATCTTCAGTTTCTTCACTTCTGGCACAACTTCCATCTGATCTGGGACATCGAACTGTATTCCCAAGTAACATCGTAGGTAAAAATCACTTCCTGGCAGCATGTCTCAGCATGACATGCCGCATGTCTACATCAACTGATGGCTGCATTGAATGCTGATTTTTAACAGTGATGAATCATCTAAGTCATCTAAGTTGCTGGATACCAGATATTCAGATGATACCAAACCACATTCATCAACATGCATCAATGAAACATGCGCAGGTAAAACTTCGCAGGCAGCACTGGGTAAGAATCCAATTCCATCAGGGTCGCCTCTGCTCCCTCCTATCAGTCGATCCGGCCAAATACAGAAGTGACATCAAGATTACCCTCTGGTAATTTGTTACATAGCTATTGAAAATGACCATTTATAATAAATATAGTGGATTTTCCCATTAAACATGGTGATTTTCCATAGTTATGTTAGTTTACCAGAGGGTAAGGCATGTATCAACATATAAAGAGACTTCAACATCCATCGAAAAATCCTGAAAAATCCCAAGATCCAAAAAAAAGCAGCCATCCAACAGTTCGGCTATGGCCCTCAAAAAAAAAAAAACATTTGCTGGTGAAAATCCACCACAACCAGCGTCCTGGCACACAGCCTTCAGGCCACCCGGTTGCGCGGGATCCGACTGTGTCGCCTTAAAGGCGGAGGTGTCCAATCCATGAACCCATGGCCCTTTAAGAAATCCCCAACATATGTGTACTCAACCATCAAAAAAATCCGGATGAGTTTTGGATGAACTAATTTTGTTCGTTTTTAGTGCCATTTCTTGGGTCTGTGGAGATGGGATGCAGTGAAATGTCAAGGGTTGACCATCCGCATTCAGACTCGTCCCTTCAACTAAATCATCTAAATCTTGAAGCAAGATCTAAAAGTATATAAAAGTAGTTGTATGATTATGTAGTATGTACATTGAAAGATCTTTCAATGACTTCTCATCCATTTTTCATCCATTTTTCCCCGCAGCCAGGTCTTTCACTACGCGATTTTCGCATATTTTCGCCCCCCGCCTGCACGATACTGTGGGGTTCCACCTCGAAACCAACAATTCGGTGACCATCAAAGTCATCGCCTCACAGAGCGCCAACCCTTCCAACCACAGGACGGTGGGAAACCTCCACTTGATACAGCTGAGTTGGAGCTGAGAACAAGGCTGGAGTGGTATTTGAGCAGAAACTTCAGATGGTTGTAGATGTAGTACCTGAAGCTCAAATACTATGCACCATGTATTACAGTGCATGTATGGAATGTGTCCAAGAAACATCCTGATTGGGCACTTGTTGTTCTTCTGGACTCCAATCGGAAAGCCATTCATGTACCTGTGAGTAAATCATGGAAAATATCAGCTAATCCTCCGAGTGATGCTCCTGCAAGCTGAAAATTTCAGCTGGATGCTTTGCCGCTGAACCTCTTTTTTTGCGACCAAACTGGTTCCGACCAAACTGGGCGTCACCCAACAGCCACTCCTTCGGAGTCGGCCATCATCATTCACTGTTGCAGCTGCCGGAAGTCATGTGGCGACTCTTGTGATTTTTGAAAAGCATTAGAGCATTGGAGCATGGTTACATATGGAGGTATCCTAAAATGAAGGTACCCCAAATCATCCCAGTCATTACACCATTCTAGTACTGAAACAGCTGAAACCCATGACTTGGGGGCTGCTTTCTGCTGCAAATCTCGAGCAGAGCTACCTTTGGCTCCAATGAGATTCTTCACAATTCTTCGCAGAAACGGGGCAGCGTCGGGTGCGGGTCAAAATTCAGAGCATTTTGTGGGCCCAAACATCATCATCCATCATACATCATCGAGGTGTTGGTCACTTCAGGCATTGATAACATTAATAATCTTCATCATTTGATAATCTTCCTATGGAGACGGATCCCCATATATCCAAATACCATCCAATCTTTCTGGGGTAAAAGAAAATGTGACCCGATGCCAAGTGGCGCTGTTTCTCACTTGGTCAGCATCCCGCGGATCTCTTTGAGCTGATGATCGACACTCCTAGGCTGCAGCAGGCAGCAACTGAGAAGCTGCTGGATGTGAACCCTCTTCGCTACTGACATACTATGACTATGACATCCTATGACTCATGATCTGAAAATGAGAGCCACTTCGACATATCACAGTGGAATTTTCAAGGTTCAAATGGAATGGACTGCACCTCCCTTGACATGCAATGGGGCTGCGACAGACAGCAGAAAGGACGAGGTTCTGCATCCGTCGCTTCATTCTTCGAAACTCCTTGCCAATGTCATAGCCCTCAGTTGCCCCAGAGATCTCCAGAGAGAGGGAAAAAATTGAAACTCCACGGGTGTCGCAGTTGAAGGTAATTGACTGAGATTGTAAGTTCAAACACTAACTTGATCGAAAACACAAGACACGCCCAGAGAATGAAAGGATAAAAATCCATAATATGTATGAAAGTCCCTGTTGGAGTTCACTGGGTTTTCCGTCTGCCATCTCAATCACAGGATACATTTCTGCATTTTCTCACAAGTCGGGACGGATGTGACTCTTCATCCCCCAAACAAGAGAGTAATATGACCCATCCCATCTCCATATGATGTTTCAGACTTGTGAACTTGTGAACCCTCAAATCCCATAATTTCATCATCCCAAACCTCCGATTTTATGGCAAAATATGTGGAATCCCCAAATCCAATCCAATTTTCCACATAGTTCACATATTTAGGATATCTGATATCTATTGATATCTCTGATACTCCAATGCTGGGGGATATCCTCCCCAGATATCACCGGGACCAGCGGCGATGGTTTTCACATCGATGGCCTTCGCTGGGCCCTTCATGGTCAACAGCCCCGAGATGAACTCCTCCAGCGTCACAGAGCCGTCCTGCAGAGGTATCGCAGGGCCATTGGGGGACCAAATTTGATGGTCAAATGTTGAACAAATGTTGAACAAATATGAAGAATTCGTTTTTCTTGTGATTTTGATGTTGTTTCATGATTTTCTTGTTAAGGTTAATCAGTTAATCATGTTATTCATTGATGTTGACTGCTAAAGTAGAAGTGAACCATTTAAAAACACTGTGGTCAAATCAGTTTGAACCCTATCCGTTTCAACGTGATTGGTAAACTAAACCTGCTTGAGACTGAACCGGAATCGACCGAGTTGGCACAGTGACACGCTGAATGCACATGGATCATCAAATCTGCCACTTAAAACGACCAAAATCCTCCATTTGGCTATGTCTGAAAATGTGGATACCGATAGAAATGGTTGGTTTAATTGGGGAAAATGGTGATAAACCAGCACAAGTTGAAGTGCCCTATGATGAAAACAAACCTTTTTGGTTCTTCGTTGCAATTAATGGCAACCCTGCGGCAACCCTTCAACAATCTCCTTGTTGGAGTCGATCAGCCGGAAGATCTGGCCATCGGAAAATAATCGGTGTTTGGTTATTGGTTCACAACAAAACATGAATGCACCACCTGCGAGTCTGAGAAATTCGGATTTCATTTGTTCTTCATTGATCAGTAATAACAACAACAACAACAACAACAACAACAACAACAACAACAACAACAATAATGATGATAACAGCAACAGCAGCAGCAATAGCAACAACAACAACAACAACAACACCAACACCAACACCAGCAACAAGCAGCAGCAACAACAACAGCAACAGCAACAGCAACAGCAACAACAACAACACCAACCAACAACAACAACAACAACAACAACAACAACAACAACAACAACCAACAACAACAACAACAACAGCAGCAACAGCAGCAGCAACAGCAACAGCAACAGCAACAGCAACAACAACAACAACAACAACAACACCAACCAACAACAACAACAACAGTGCTGTGTTGAAGTTAAACATCTAAGACCCAGGTTAGCAAGTTTCAAAGCCCAGGGTATCTATAGTAAATCCAGGAACGACAAAAAAAACGAATCACATGGGGACTGGGGGATGCCCAGCCATGCTGCGCCTGCCAAGCGCTGTCCACATCGACATTGAAATGCGCCAAATACGCTTGGAGCTGCTCATCCTCCAAAAAGCGCTCGAACTCCTGATTTGCTGCGCTCACGCAGCAGCTGATGTTTTGTTTTTTTGCTGATCTTTTTGGATAGAAACCAGCCATATCCGAAAAGTGTGAAGTTTGCAACATACCCAAATACCAACAGGAGCACTAGCGGCCATTATTGGACATGGAATGAAACGAGCAAAGCGAACTTTTTGCAACCCGGCGTCATCAAAACTGATGAACCCGCTGCCGTCAGCATCACCTTCAGCAAACAATTGCCTGATCGAGCAGGCGTTGCTGGTCTCCGCTGGCTGGCAAGGACGCCCCAGCAAAGAAAACCAAGCATGCACACTTGACGTTCGTTCCATGCATGACTTTCTTTGCCGCTCAAACGCCAAAAATCTCAGTGGTCAACACTTTCCAAAGCTTGCTCAAGGGCAAACGGCCAATGTTAACATGTTAACATAAAAACTTTGACCCACACCCAATGCACCTAAAGTGTTTCACGTAGATGTGTTTCCTTCGCAGCTGCTCCTGCCACTTTGGCTGTCGTCAACAGTTGGGTGGGATTGGTCCCTCAACTAACCCAAACGCATCACAATTTGCCAAAGGCCCGCTGCTTGAGCCAATCTGTTTTCAATCTCCAGCGTTGAACCACATTGCCCCAGGACGATCGGTCCCACAACGTCCTGAATCAATGATTCCTTTTCTGTCCGGGCCATTTCAAAGGCGTGCTCACAGAAAAAACCCGTCAGGACCTCAACTGGAAATTGTGGCTAGAGGCTGACGACGAGCATGTGACACATACTGCTTGTCTGCTTGGTTGCCTGCATAAAACCATATGATTATCAATCTTTGCACATGCTTTACAACTGACAGATCATCAGCATCGGCTTGGCAAAACTGGGTGCTTGGCGTTGAACATGGCAAACACCATGAAACATATATACAATACCTTAGAAAATGTTGCTCGCAATGCGCGAACATGGTGCAACTGCCGAACATTCGGTGTTTTGGATAATAAAGAGACGAGCGTTCAATAATTGCAAAGGCCTTCGCACAGTGCGCATGCTTGATGTCTGGCGTCCTCCATTATATGATTGGGGTCGGGCAACTGTGCCTTTCTTAGCCTTTTGGGCACAACATCCCTGCCCGGCCCCAAAAACTTATTTCTGAAGTTGGCCTCGCAAAATTTTACTAAAGCAGTTGTAGTTTATGTGCGTGGGCAACTGTGGTAGTTCTACCGCTGATGCATGCATCCAAGCCCGACTTGGCTGTGTAAACATGGAGGCCGAGCGGCCGGCGCTCAGGGTGACGAAGCAGTTCAATGAGCTGACCGACTGCTCTGTGCCAATGTGTTGGTGATCTAGAGTTGCAATGTGTATTGGAACGGCTGCATCCAAGCTTCCAATTGCTGGGTTGGCTGACGCAGTTCGATTGTGATTTGCATGGCAGTGGTTGCAGATCGCAGTGGAATTGTTGCGTCAAGGTGATGCTTGGAGGGTAGGAATCGCATGAAACCCTGTGTTTTCTCGCATAAAGTGGCTCTCGGCGCATGACGTGCCATCATCAGAAGAGGAAGTTGAGAGAGAGAAACGTCAAGGAGAAAAAAGACGTCCAGACAAACAGCAGGCAACAGGAAGGGTTGTCAAGATTCAAAGATGACAAGCGCAAGCCAGATCAAGCAGATCAAGAGACAGTGGCATCATCAGACAAGGATGTCGAATCATGTCGAAAGCAAGAAATGCCAAGAACAAAGACATCATCGAGGTCCAAGAAATCACGGAGTCAAACGGCCTCGTTCCTATATGGACCTATAGGCTCTTCCTTGTCTTTATGGAACCTATAGGCTTTGCCCCCTCTCGAAACGTCCGCGACCCGGCTTGCCTGGGCTCTACTTGTACTGATACTTTCCTAGTTTCAACTGTAAACCGTGCCAGCTGAAATGACCTGGAGCACGGAAGCGCAAGCAAAGCGGGTTTGAAAACAACTATAGACATAGGGGCTCTTACATATTGTCAAATCTGTAGTCACGTGTGCTGACACCAAAAATCATCCAACGACTCCAGATTGACTGTGATCACACTTAATGTTGTCCGACATGTTCCAAGAGCATCGGGCCCTTTCTTGTGAGAACTGCCAGCCAAAGCCAGCGGGGTGGAAGTATAAT